>OGPM01000327.1_pt1 | contig 50092 bp, 42 predicted proteins | sample 1552961 | NCBI WGS metagenome assembly OGPM01 (sample SAMEA2580304, study PRJEB22360) | human gut metagenome | biome: human gut; feature: human-associated habitat; material: faeces | place: Denmark | collected 2008/2010
ATGAAAGCAAAGTAAAAAGGAGCTGTGAAGAAATGAATCCTCATTTCTTCACAGCCCCTTTGTGTGCCAAAAGTGATGAGCTCAGTCCAGCAAAAACTGTTCGAATACAAAATTCCCGAGAGCGGCGCCGTGGTAGGTCAGGAAGAGATGATCGGCCTCTTCTTTGAGAAGTTTCCGCTCTTTCAGCATCTTGACGGCGTCTCCATACCAGTGCGTGATGTCCGCTCCATATCTTTTCCGGAAACCATCCAGCGGGATGCCTTCTTTCATGCGAAGGTGGAGGAAGCAGTATTCTTCCATTTCGTCAGTAGCAGAGAGCGTTTCCACTTCCTGCTGCGGCGGATGGCCGGTGAGGAGTTCTTTTTCGTAGAGGCGCACGCCGGGGGTGTTCTCCGTGCGTGTGCGTCCGATGCGGGAACAGGCGGCGGGGCCGAGGCCGAGGTAGTCAGAAAGCTCCCAGTATTTTTGATTATGCCGCGAGCGGTAGCCTTTTCTGGCAAAGCTGGAGATCTCATAGCGCTCAAAGCCATAGACGGGGAGGATGCGGCACATGGCCTGATACATGGCCCAGCTTTCTTCTTCGCTGGGGCGAGCGAGCTGGCCCCTCTCAGCGAGCTGCGCCATGCGCGTACCGTCTTCGAGAATGAGGCTGTAGATGGACATGTGATTCACGGGAAGATGGACCGCCCAGCGAAGGCTCGCTTCGAAGTCTTTGACAGTCTGGCCGGGAAGCTCGTACATGAGGTCGAGGCTGAGATTATGAAAGCCCATCCGATACGCACACTTCACGGCTGTTTCTGCTTCTTTGGCGGTGTGCCGGCGGCCGATGGCAGAAAGCAGGTGATCGTGCTTTTCCTGGACGCCGATGGAAATACGATTCACGCCGGCGCGCCTAGCATTCTCGAGATAGTCCTCACTCATATCACAGGGATTCATCTCCATGGTGATCTCTGCCGTGTCAGAAATGCGGAAATGCTGAGAGAGCGTCTTCATCAGTCTTGTGAGTTGCGCTTCGGAGAGCGAAGAGGGGGTGCCGCCGCCCAGATAGACGGTATCGCAGAGGCGATCCTCAAAATCCGGGCTTTTGAGATCCATTTCCTTGGTAAGTGCATCCATGTAGCGGTCAGTGGGCTTTCGTCCAATCGAATAGAAGCCGCAGTAATCACAGCGGCTTCTGCAAAAAGGAATATGGATATAGAGTCCTAGACTAGTCATCTTTCAATACCGCCATAAAGGCTTCCTGCGGGATCTCTACGCTGCCGACCTGCTTCATGCGCTTCTTGCCTTCCTTCTGCTTTTCGAGCAGTTTTTTCTTACGGGAGACGTCGCCGCCATAGCACTTAGCGAGGACGTCCTTCTTATAGGCTTTGATGGTCTCTCGGGCGATGATCTTGCTCCCGACAGCCGCCTGGATCGGCACCTCGAACTGCTGGCGAGGAATGATGTCTTTCAGTTTCTGCGCGAGAGTTCGACCGCGGGCTGCAGCATTGCTTCGGTGGACGATGATGGAGAGGGCATCGATGAGATCGCCATTCAGAAGGATGTCGAGCTTCACGGCGTCGGTCTTCTGGTAGCCGGAGAGCTGGTAGTCGAGGGAGGCATAGCCCTTGGTGGAGGATTTCAGCTTATCGAAGAAGTCAAAGATGATCTCCGAGAGTGGGATGGTATAGGAAAGATCGACACGTGTCTCATCGAGGTAGGTCATCGTCTGGAAGACGCCGCGGCGGTTCTGCACAAGCTCCATGACATTCCCTACCATATCGGAGGGGACGAGGATCTCTACCTTGGCGACAGGCTCTTCGATATGCTCGATCTTGGTCATCGGAGGGAGCTCCGCCGGATTGTCCACAGGTACCATCGTGCCGTCAGTCTTGTAGACGTGATAAATGACCGAAGGTGCGGTGGTGATGAGCTTCAGGTGATACTCACGCTCGAGGCGTTCCTGCACGACGTCCATGTGAAGCAGTCCCAGAAAGCCGCAGCGGAAGCCGAAGCCCAGCGCCTGAGAGGTTTCCGGCACGTATTCGAGCGCCGCATCATTCAGTTGCAGCTTTTCAAGAGCCACTTTCAGGTTGTCATAGTCCTTGCTCTCGATCGGGTAGAGACCGCAGAAAACCATCGGGAGTGCCTTGCGGTAGCCCGGCAGTGCTTCGCTGGCGCCGCCCTCTTCGGTCGTGATGGTATCCCCTACCTCGCAGTCGGAGACATTCTTGATGCTGGCTGCCACATAGCCGACCGAGCCGCAGGTGAGGACGTCGCAGGGCTTCGGGAAGGGCGAGAAATAGCCGACTTCCGTCACGGTGTAGACCTTGCCGGAGGCCATCATGCGGATATTCATCCCCGCACGGATCTCCCCATCCTTCACACGGACATAGGCGATCGCACCCTTGTAGGAGTCGAAAATGGAGTCGAAAATGAGGCAGCGAAGCGGCGCTTTCGAATGGTCTTCCGGCGGCGGCACCTGCTCGACGATACGCTTCAAGACTTCTTCGACATTCTGCCCGGTCTTGGCAGAGACGGGGATCGCCTCCGACATGTCAAGGCCGATGACATTCTCGACTTCCGTCTTTACGCGCTCCACGTCTGCGCTCGGGAGGTCGACTTTGTTGATAACAGGGATGATCTCCAGATCATGGTCTAGCGCAAGATATACATTGGCAAGCGTCTGCGCCTGTACGCCCTGCGTCGCATCGATGATGAGGATCGCGCCTTCGCAGGCAGAAAGGGAACGCGAGACTTCATAGTTGAAATCGACATGCCCTGGGGTATCGATGAGGTTCAGCTCGTAGGTTTCGCCGTCCTCATACGTGTAGTTCAGGCGCACCGACTGTTCTTTGATGGTGATGCCGCGCTCACGCTCCAGTTCCATCGTGTCTAAGATCTGCGCCTCCATGTCGCGCTTCTGCACCGTCCCGGTGATCTCGATCAGGCGGTCCGCCAGTGTGGACTTGCCGTGGTCAATGTGGGCGATGATGGAAAAATTTCTGATGTGCTCTGTATCCATGGGTTCTCCTTAGTTTTTAGGAAAGTAGGCGGTGGATGTCATTCGTAGAAATCGCCCCGCCCCGTAGACGTGACATATACGTAGTTATCGGTATTATTATATCATATGAAGGAAGCGCACCCTACCGTGAATTTTTATGTTTCCCGGCGCTTGTAAGCACGTATACACGTGTTATAATATAGATAGAGGAAAGAGGTACCGCTATGCCGACCATGAAGCCAAAAGATCTGATTCGATGACTTGAGAAAGATGGCTGGGAATATGTGCCGTCCAATGGCGGTAGCCACCAGAAATATAAAAAGGGCACTCAAACGATCACCATTCCCTACCACAATAAGGATTTGCCAACAGGACTTTTCATGAAAATCATGAAGGTTACAGGTCTAAAAAAGTGAAGGAGCTGATAGCCATGAAACTGACCTATCCTATGATCATCCATAATGATTCGGACGGTATATGGGCGGAATTCCCCGACCTCCCGGGTTGTTTCACCGATGGAGATAATTTGACGGAACTTATGGAGAATGCTTCTGACGCAATCCGCTGCCATCTGACCGATTACGTGAAAGAAGAAATCAAAATTCCTGCTGCGTCCCGCTTAGAGAATGTCCATCTTACAGAGCCAAACACGTGTCTCGCTTTGGCAACGGCAGACTTTGACCCGAACCAGTTCAGCCGCTCTGTCAAGAAGACACTCACCATCCCCGCATGGCTAAACGATAAGGCTTTGACCGCCCATGTGAATTTCAGTCAGGTACTGCAAGACGCACTGATGAGAAAGCTGAATATCATCTGACACCATCAAAAAAGAGCGCTTAGGCGCTCTTTTTTCATTGCGTACTGCGAAGGCAATCTCTGCCTTTCGAATCCCTCCTTCCTGAGGAGAGACGTGTTGGATTACTTTAGGAAAACGCTGATTCTGCGATTGAATCAGCGTTTTCCCCAGATCCTTCGGCTCAGTTCTCACTGTTCTACCTTTATATTTTTAAACATCCGACATTTCACTCCGCTCAGGATGACGCGCGAACGCCAGTTTCTTATTTTTAATTCCTAGTCACCAGCTATCAGTCACCAGTCCGCCAGTCACACTACAATCCCAGCTTCACACGTCCATAGACGACGAAAGCGGTAAGGAGAACAGTCAGTGCCATGACAGCAAAGTCTTTTCCTTTCGGTGCGACGCTTTCCATAAAGGTACGCTTCGAGCCGCCGAAGCCGCGGAGCTCGAGTGAGAGTGCCATGGTCTCGCTGCGTCCGAGCGAACGGAGCATGAGCGGGCGGACGATGGACATGTAGCGTTTCACCTGTTTGAAAAAATTCCCTTTCACTGCCAAACCGCGGCAGGCCTGTGCTTCGGAAACTGCTTTGTTCTCTTCGATAAAGTCCGGGATGAAGCGAAGCCCCGCCGTGAACATGAAGGCGTATTCGTACGGCACTTTCAGCTGGCGCACCATGGAAGCGGTGAGGTCCTGCAACTTCACTGTCCCAAGAAGGTAGATGAAAATGATCGTCATCCCCAGCATACGCAGGGCCGCGACATTACATTCCTTCACACTGCCGCCGCCGATGTACTCGATCACGCCCAGCATGACCGCAAAGATGACAAGAGCAAGGAGGGCTTTCAGATTCTTGATGAGTTCGCCGGACACGAGGAGAATCAGAAGCTCAAGGAGGCAAAGGGCGGTAAGACTCGTCGGCTCGGAGAGGACGATCGCCCAGATGGCCGTCCCGAAGGTGAGAAGGATTTTGGTCAAGGGTACCAGATTTCTCATTCGATTTTTCCTCCTTTCAGTTCATAAAATGCACGGCAGAACGCATTCATATCCTTGCAGTAGGGACTGCCGGGGAGCTTGCGCCCCAGACGGACGGCCGGCGGGTAGGCAAGTCCCCAATCTTCCGGACGGTTCTCCGCAGAGAAAAGCTCAGAGGGATGACCGTCGAAAGCGATCTCATGCTCTGCGATGACGATGACGCGGGTGCAGTCTTTCGCGACGATATCCATGTCATGGGTGACAAGGATGATGGTGATGCCCTTCTCCTGCAGACTTTCCATGAGCTTCATCAGGCGCTGTTTTTCTCGTCCGTCCTGTCCGCTCGTCGGTTCATCAAGCACGAGATATTCGGTATCCATCGCAAGTGCCGAGGCAATGGCGACTCGCTGCTGGTCGCCGCGAGACAGGATGCGCGGATACTCCTCCGCAAGGGCTTCGGTGTCGGTATCCTGCATGGCGCGCGCTACAGCCTCCTCGAGCTCCGCACCGCGTTTCCCCTGCTGATAGGGGCCGAAAGCGATCTCCTCTCGGACCGTCGGCATGAACATCTGACGATCCGGCTGCTGGAAGACGTAGCCGATGAAGCGGCTGCGCTCAGATGGTTCTTCGCGAGTCACATCTTTCCCATGATAGAGGATCTGCCCCGAGGCTGCTTTCTCAAGTCCCGTCAGGAGGCGGGTCACAGTCGTCTTGCCGCAGCCGTTTCGCCCTGTGATGGCGACGAATTCTCCCTTGTCAAAGGAGAGGGAAATGTCTTTCAATACGTCCGGCAGCCCTTCCGCATAGCGGAAGGTCACATGAGACAGCTCAAGCATCTTTCTCTCCTCCTTTCGCAAAGGAATGAATGACCGAGGTTTCTGCATCGGCCAGATTCAGGAATGGTTTCTCGAAGATCATTCCCACCTGCTCGAGTTCGAGCTGTGCCTTGTACATATCCGGGATGGCTTCTTCATAAATATGTTCGGTATACATGCGGCGCATCACTTCCTCCGGCGTGCCATTCACGATGATTTCGCCATGATTCATGAGGACGAATTTCTTCGCATAGGGGAGCGCGGCTTCGAGATGGTGCTCTGCCACGATGACCGTGAGACCTTCCTTCTCATTCAGCTCGCCGACCATTTCATAGAATTCGCGGATGCCTTCCGGATCGAGGGCGGATGTCGGTTCATCGAAGACCAGTACGTCCGGCTCTTCGGCAAGGACGGCTGCGACAACGAGGCGCTGGCACTGACCGCCGGAGAGAGTCGTCACCTTGCGGTTCTCAAGACCTTCGAGATGGACTTTCGCAAGTGCTTCTTTCGAGCGGCGGCGGATCTCTTCCGGGGGAAAACCATGGTTTTCAAGCGTAAATGCCATTTCTTCCCCCACCGTCAGCGTGACGATCTGCGCCTTGTAGTCGGAAAGGATGACACCGATGGAGGATGCCAGGTCTGCGATATTGTGCTGTGTCACGGCTTTGCCATCCGTGAAGACCATGCCTTGCATCGTACCGCCGTAGTAGTGCGGGATCGCGCCTGCCATCGACATGAGGAGCGTGGTCTTTCCTGCCCCGTTCGGTCCCGTCACGATGACGAAGTCCCCCTTGCGCACCGCAAGAGACACATCTTTCAATGCCGGCTCTTTGGCAAAAGGATAGGTGTAGGTCAGATGCTCTACGCTGATGACACCTTCTTCCGACTGCCTAAGAGACAGACCGGAATGGTCACTGTCTACAGTATCTGACTCAGCCATGTAGTGCATGGACTTGAAGAGACGCAGCGCCGGGAAGTAGAGGAATGGCGTGATGATCCCATTGCCTACGCCGACCAGGGCCACCATCGGGAGCATTCCGTAGAGATATACCTTCATCGGGATCCCCATGACGAGCGTCAGGATGGAAACAAAGGTGAAGCCGGAGACGATCGTCGTCACGAAGCCTGCGATGGCAGGACGGAGGGAAAATTTCCCGATCCGGATCGGCGGTACGCTGTGTGCGAAGAAACCTGCCACATAGGCGCCGAAGAATTCCGAAGCAAAGTCACCATACGGAAAAGCCGACTTACTGGTGAAGACTTCCATCAGCGCTGCGACCATGCAGATGCCGAGGCACTGCTTATATGTCGGCTTCGTCAGAAGGATCGCTACCACATAGGTCGCGATCATCCAGTTCGGCGTGAAGCCTGCCACCGATGGCGAGACCAAGTGCAGCAGCATCCCGATCGCCAGCATCAGTGTGGAAATCGTCAGCCAGCGGAAACGCCCGCCCCGCGCCTTGACAAAGACAAGCTCCGATACATCTTTCACTTGTTCCATTTCATATCCCCCTTTACAGGATCATATTCATCCAATAAAAAATCCCTTCATTCCTCTGCTTTCCAGCAAAGGGACGAAAGGATCACATTCCGCGGTACCACCCTACTTGACACAAGGTCCAGCTCATCATCGGTAACGGCGATCTCCGGCAGCTCCTACCCCTTTCGGCTCGGGCTGCGCCTCCCAGGCCCATTCACATAGCTGTCGCACCGGACTTGCACTCTCCGCCGGCTCCCTGAAGCGCCATCACTATCCTACTCTTCCTGTTCCAAGGCTTTCTTTATTGAACCTACTATAGCACGAGGACGTGGCAGTGTCAAATCATTTTTGGGAAATGGGGATGGTGGACTAGTGACTTGTGACTGGTGACTGGTAGCTAGGGATTAGTGGCTAGGGATGAGGGGTGCGATACGAGAAAACCGCTGGTTTCAAACCTCCGCGGCGCTTCTATATTTTTATGCGCCGCACCAGCCCCTTTGAACCTCTTGAACCTATAGAACCCGCTGAACCTCTTTCATTCGCAATCAAAGGGGCAGCACGCCCCGAGAGGCTAATCCTTAGCCCATTTTCCCAAAGGAGCATTCATGAAAAATATCATCTTGATCGGCATGCCCGGCTGCGGGAAATCCACATTGGGGCGGCGACTGGCCGGAGCCCTGCACCGCTCCTTTGTGGATGCCGACACCTATTTAGAAGAAAAAGAAGGAAAGAGCATTCCCGAGCTCTTCGCCGTGAGCGAAGACTGCTTCCGTGATGCCGAAGAACGCACCATCGAAGCCCTCGCAAAGAGGGAAAGCCTCGTCATCGCGACCGGCGGCGGCGTCGTGAAGCGCGCTGTCAATATCGAGCGACTGAAAAAGACCGGCACCATTTATTTCATCGACCGCCGCCCCGAAGACATCGCAGGCGATGTAGAGGTCAGCACCCGCCCCCTTCTTGCCGAAGGCAGTGCGAAAGTCTACACGCTTTACCATGAGCGCATTGCCCTCTATCGTAAGGCAGCAGACGAGATCGTGGTGAATGAGGGTTCGCTGGAAAGCGTGCTGAAGAAGCTGCTTGCGGAAGTGACTGATGGAGAGCGTCCGCTTCTTGTATAAGTGTATACTCCAAAGGGATGACCCGCAAAAGGATGACCCGCCGATGCGAAAAGAGGATTTCTTACGAGAAATCCTCTTTTTATTGCTTCTGGATGACATGGATGTATTATAGAACGCAATGCTTATGCCAAAATGGCAAGAAAGTTTAATTTGTGTATGCTTTATGCTAAGATTGTAAAAGATATGTAAAGACGAAAGCGCAGAAACGATCCATGGCGGCTTTCGTGAGTATAGAGAGGAGATGTTTCTACATGAAATGGAAGACTCTTGCAGCAGGCGTACTGGCTGGTCTGGCAGTGGTGGCAGCGGCTGGGTGCGGCGGCGGACAGCCGGCAAGCAGCAGCAAAGCAGCGGAAGGGCAGAGCCTCAAAGGCAAGAAACTGGTCATGTATGTTTCTTTCCATGAAGACACGGCAAAGGAATTGGCAGACCTTTTCAAAAAGAAGACGGGTGCTGATGTCAGCTTCATTCGTCTGCCGACCGGTGAAGCGCTGGCACGTATCACCGCTGAAAAGGACGCGCCGAAAGCCGACATCTGGCTGGGCGGTACAGCGGATGCACATGCCAAGGCAGCAGCTGACGGCCTTTTGGAAGCCTACAAGTCTCCGAATGCCAAGATGATCCTGCCGGAATATCAGGACAAAGACGGCTACTGGTATGGCACGTATCTGGAAGTACTCTCGATCGGCTACAATGAAAAACGATTCAAGGAAGAATTCGAACCCAAGGGCGTGAAAGCGCCGGAGACACTGGAAGATCTTCTGAACCCGGCATTCAAGGGCGAGATCATCATGCCAGATCCGAGAAAATCCGGTACGGGCAATACCTTCATCAGCTCCGTGCTCCAGAAGATGGGCGAGGAAAAAGGCTGGGACTACCTGAAGGCACTGAAGCCGCAGGTGGCACAGTTCACTCCGTCCGGCTTCACCCCGGGGCAGAAGGCCGGTGCTGGCGAATACCTGATCTGCGTGAACTTCATCTCTGATCAGAATCTGGTCAGCGCGAAGGGACAGAAGCTCCATAGCACCATTTATAATGCAGCGGGCTGGACCACCTGCCCGGTCGGCAAGATCAAGAATCATGCCAATGATGAAGTAGCGAAAGCCTTCATTGATTTCGTACTGACCAAAGAGGCCGGGGATATCCTTGTGAAGACGACGAATGGGGTAGCCTGCAATCCGGAAGTGGCTCCGCCAAAGGGCATGAAGCCGCTCAAGGAGCTGCCGCTTTTCAAAGAATTTGATCTCATCAAAGCCGGCGTTGACAAGCAGAAGAACTGCGATACCTTCTTCGCTGAATAATACGGCATAGAACAGGAAAAGATACCTCCGCCTCCGGCGGAGGTATCTTCCTTATTTGAACAAGGAGTGACCTATGAACGAAAAAACAGCCGGGCATGAGCATACCGGCCTGGGGGCGGAGCTGAAGGTACTGCTCAGGGAGCCGCCCCTTCTGATCAGCATACTGGCAGTGTTTCTGCTGTTTGCTGTATTTATCATCTATCCATTTGCCAAGATCCTTCTGGTGCCGACAGCAGCTGACTGGATGAGAGCGATCACGGGGAAAGAATTCATTCAGGTTTTTGGAAATACCATCTTCTCTTCTCTGATCGCGACCGCAACGGCGATCGTTTTCGGCTTTCTTTTTGCCTACGGCATCAACTATACGAATATGCCCTGCAAGCGTTTCTTTCAGGTGGTGGCGCTCCTGCCGACTATGGCGCCGTCTGTCGTGACAGGGCTGGCATTTATCATGCTGTTTGGTCGTCGCGGCTTTATCACCTGGCAGCTCCTGCATCTGAAGGTGGATCTCTATGGGCCCTTTGGGCTTTGGGTCGCGCAGACCATCGCTTTCTTCCCTCTGGCGTATATTACGATCTCCGGCGTACTGAAAAGCATCAGTCCGAATCTGGAGCTTGCGGCGCAGAATCTGGGGGCTCGCGGCTGGTACCTTTTCCGCACGGTGACACTTCGTCTTGCGACACCGGGCCTTGCCAGCGCCTTCCTGCTGGTCGCTATTAACTCGCTGGCAGATTTCGGCAATCCGATGCTGGTCGGCGGCAATTATCATGTGCTGGCGACGGAGGCCTACACGCAGGTCACTGGCGCGTGGGATCTTCCCATGGGCGCGACCCTGTCTGTCTTTCTTGTCATCCCGACGCTGATCGTATTCTTCGTACAGCGGTATTATCTGGAAAAGAATTCCTATGTGACCGTGACGGGAAAACCGGTGGCGGGCCTCATCCGTGTCACGGCAGGGCCGGTGGCGACAGGACTGCTCTGGGCATTCTGCATGCTGATCTGCCTGGCCATTCTGATGATCATCGGTGTCGTCATCCTCTTCGCCTTCACGACTGCTTTTGGATATGACTACACGTTTACGCTGGATTATTTCCGAGAAGGCGTGCTTCAGTCGAATGTCATGGCGCACTCCTGGGTGGCTTCGATGGCGACAGCCGCGATCACGACCGTGCTGGGCATTGCGCTGGCATTCCTGACCATCCGCAAGAAATTTCCCGGGCGCACCGTTATGGATTTCTTGGCGATGCTTCCTGTTTCCCTTCCCGGTACCTTTATCGGCCTTGCTATGATCCTGGCCTTTAATGATGGCGTCCTGGAAATGACAGGGACACTCGCCATCATCATCCTTGGCATGTCGCTTAGGCAGCTCCCGGTGGGCTATCGGCAGGCGGTCGCCGGACTGAAACAGATCGAAGGCTCTTTGGAACAGGCATCTACAAATCTGGGGGCGAACAGCTTCACCACATTCCGCAAAATCGTCCTTCCTATGCTGAAAAATTCGCTGTCTGTCAGCTTTGTGTACGCATTCATGCGCTCCATGAATACGCTCTCGACGGTGATCTTTCTGGTATCGCCGGAATGGAACCTGGCCTCGATCAATATCATGAGTCTGGCCAATCAGGGATTCCTTCCTACGGCCAGTGCAACAGCCGTGGGGATCATGCTGGTGATCTATCTCACCTTTGGCATCGTGAAACTGATTTTGAGAGATAAGATCAATATCTTTGATCTGTAAGGAAGGCAGGGACAACAATGGCAGAACTGGTATTACAGCTGAAAAAGATCAATAAATATTTTGGGAAGAATCATGTCATCAAGAGTGTGGATCTGGAATTTGAAAAAGGACACTTCATCACCTTTCTGGGGCCTTCCGGCTGCGGGAAGACGACGCTTCTCCGCATGATCGCAGGCTTCTACGAACCCGATGACGGAGAGATCCTTCTAAATGACAAGAACATCGAGCGTGTACCGCCTTACAACCGCAATACAGCGATGGTGTTTCAGGAATACGCGCTCTTCCCGCACATGAATGTATTTGAGAACGTCTCCTATGGCCTTCGAGTCAAGCATAAACCGGCAGAGGAGATCAAGAAGCGCGTCACCGAAGCACTTTCGCTGATGCAGCTCTCCGGGATGGAAAAGCGCTTCCCGAACCAGATGTCCGGCGGACAGCAGCAGCGTGTCGCTGTCGCCCGAGCGCTCGTCATGAATCCGGAGCTCCTGCTTCTGGATGAACCGCTGTCCAATCTGGATGCCAAGCTGCGTGAAAGCGTCCGCGTGGAGCTGCGTGATATCCAGCAGAAGATGGGGCTCTCGACCATTTACGTCACACACGATCAGTCCGAAGCCCTTTCCATGTCGGACCGCATCGTAGTCCTGAAAGACGGCATCGTGCATCAGGTGGGGACGCCGCAGGAGATCTATTTCGAACCCAAGACGCCCTTTGTGGCGGACTTCATCGGAACGACGAACCTGATCGAGGTCAAAGGCGCAGTGGAAAATACCGTCCTCTATGGCGGCGTGCAGTTTGCTTCGGGCAATCCAGTTAAAGCGGGGAAGGCCTACTGCGCTTCCATCCGTCCGGAAAGCGCGAAGCTGTCCAAAGAACCGGTGGAAGGCAGAGTCAATGTACCTGCTGTGATCTTCAATAAGATGTTCCTTGGGGAGAAGGTACGCTACTTCGTGAAGGATGAACTGGGCAAGGAATGGATCGTAGACATGTTTGACCCCGGGCGTACCATTCTGGAAGGCCGTTGCTGCGTGACCTTTCCTTCCGATCGTGCCTGGGTGATTGAGGCGGATGTCGATGCTTGAAGCACTGAAGGAAACCGTCTGTGAGGCCAATCTTGAGCTTTCCCGCCGCGGCGTGGTGCTCTATACCTGGGGAAATGTGAGCGGGATCGACCGCGCGCGGGGCCTCGTCGTCATCAAGCCATCCGGCGTGCCGTATCAGGGCATGCAGCCATCGGATATGGTGGTGGTCGATCTGGAAGGACGCATCGTGGAAGGGACGTTGCGTCCCTCTTCCGATACGCCGACACATCTGGAACTGTATAAGGCCTTTCCGGAGATCGGCGGCGTCGTCCATACGCACTCCACCCATGCCGTGGTTTTTGCACAGGCGGGCATGGAAATCCCGCCACTTGGAACCACGCATGCAGACTATTTTTATGGAGCCGTCCCCGTGAGCCGCAGCCTCACGCGGGATGAAGTGCAGGAAGCCTATGAGAAAAATACGGGCCGTGTCATCGTAGAAACCGTGAAGGAAACGGGAAGGGAACCATTGGCCGTGCCGGGTGTCCTCGTCAGAAATCACGGCCCCTTTACTTGGGGGAAGGATCCGGCAGAAGCCGTTTACCATAGTGTGGTCTTAGAGGAGATCGCAGAAATGGCATGGAAGACACTGCAGATCAATCCGGCAGCAGCACTGACTCCCTATATCTTGGAAAAGCATTACCAGCGCAAGCATGGACCGCAGGCCTACTACGGACAAAAATAAAATGCCGGGCGGGATGTCCCGGACGGCTTGCTGAAAATGACCGAAAACGAAAGAAGAGTGGCTTTCGGTCATTTTCATTGGATGCTTTGCCCGCTTTCCTCCCGCCCTGCCCTCTTGCATTCTTCTCCTGTTTCGAGTACGATAAAGAGTAAGAATCGTCGAAAAAATCGGCGGGTGCTGCCCGTGAGACAGGCCGCCTCCCGATTTCGTAACGAACAAAGGAGACAACTATGCTGAGCGATATATGGGTATATACGAGGACCGCAAAGCTCATGATCGGCCTGCTGCTCCTGGCCGCACTGCTGCTTGCTACGCAGAATTGGCCGCTGGGGCTGCTCTTCTTTATCATCGTGGCCGGGGTCATCGTCTACGTGAAACGCTCCGACTACGGGCAGGAGAAGAAGCTCCTGCGCTATCTGGATGACCTGTCCTCGGGCGTTTCGGCCGGTACGGTGTATGCAGTGAAGAACCTCCCTGTCGGCATCGCGATGATGGATGAGAAGAAAGAGCTGGTCTGGGCGAACAATGTCTTCCGTGGCTGGCTCGGCGAGGGAGCCGAGGTCGGAGTCCGTTTTCAGGATCTCATCACCGGGCAGAAGATCTCCAAGATCTGGGGCAAGACCGGGTGGTTCGAGTGCCATGCGGGCGAGTCCTTCTTCCGTGTTTTCTACAAATTTCTGGACACCGGAGAGAAGAACGATACGCACTTCATGGTATTCTACTTCATGGACCGCACGGATGTCGAAAAAGCGGTGAAGGCGTGCGATGAAGCGCGGCCGGTCTTCTGCCTCATCCGTATCGACAATGTGCCGGAGGTCACCGCAGACCTCACCGATGTCGAGCGCTCGGCCCTGCTCTCGGATGTCACGGAGAAGGTCCTCTCCTCCTTCAATGCGAAAGAGGGCTTCATCAAGCAGTACTCGACGAATGATTTCGTGGCGTGTATTTCACACAAAGCACTTGCGGAAATGATGGAGAGCAATTTCGAGATCCTCGATGCAGTCCGCGCGATCCATACGGTGAACCGCATCCCGGTCACGCTCTCCATCGGAATCGTCCAGAGCAGCGATTCCTTCATGAAACAGTTCGAAGAGGCGCAGGTCTCCCTTGACCTCGCCCTTGGACGCGGCGGGGATCAGGCGATCGTCCGCCTCGGGAAGGAAGTGAAGGCCTTCGGCGGGAAATCGCCGACGTCCGTCTCCTCCACCCGTGTGCGCGTCCGCGTCGTCGCACAGGCGCTGAAGGAGATCATCGAAGACGCAGATATGGTGCTCGTCATGGGGCATAATCATGAAGACTTTGATGCCTTGGGATCGGCAATCGGCGTCACCCACCTCGCGCGCGCCTCCCATGTCGAGGCGCATGTCGTCCTCTCGAAGGAGCGTGACACCTGCCGCAAGATGGTCGATGCCATTGAGAAGAGCGGTGCCGCCGAAGGGCTCCTCATCGATGAGAGCGAGGCAAAGGGACTCATGACGGATAAGACCGTCGTCATCATCACTGACACGCACATCCCCGAGCTCGTCGCAGCCCCGGAAGTCCTCAAAAAAGCCGTGAAAAAGGTCGTCATCGATCATCACCGCCGCGCGGCCTCCATCATCAGGCAGCCGCTTCTGACATACATGGAGCCATCCGCCTCATCGGCGTCCGAGCTTGTGACCGAGCTCGTCCAGTACTACGGCGGGGATGAAGAAATGAATGAGATCGAGGCGTCCTGCCTCTATGCAGGCATCGTCGTCGATACGAAGAACTTCGCCGTCCAGACCAGCGTCCGTACCTTCGATGCGGCGAGCTTCCTGCGCCGCTGCGGGGCAGATACGAAGCTCGTCCATAGGCTCTTTGCGGAGGACATCCACTTCATCAAGACCAAGGCAGAGATCCTGGCCCATATGAAGCTCATTGATAACTATATCGCGATCGCCGAGTGCCCGGAGGGGACAGAAGACTCCCAGGTACTCGCCGGACAAATCGCAGACTACCTTGTGACTGTGAAGGAGATCCGGACCAGTTTCCTTTTCTATCACACAGACAATGGACTCTGTCTCTCTGCCCGCTCCGACGGCTCGATCAATGTACAGGTCGTCATGGAAGCCTTGGGCGGCGGTGGACATCTTACCGTGGCCGGCTGCCAGCTGGGCAAAGATGGAAATAAAGAAGCAGCGGAAAAGGTCATCCTGACCCAAGTCCGTAAACAAGTAGAGGAGGAAAAAGAATGAAAGTCGTATTACTGCAAGACGTAAAGAAAATGGGAAAAAAGGGCGACGTCATCGAAGTCGCTGATGCGTATGGCCGCAACGTGCTCATCCGCAAAGGCCTCGGCGTAGAAGGCACCAAGGCAAACCTCAATACCGCCTCCCAGCGTCAGGAAGCGAAAGAATTCAAGAGCAAGGTCGCAGCAGACGAAGCCGTCATCATGGCCTCCCAGCTCAAGGCTGTCAAGGTCGTCATCAAAGTCCAGAGCGGGGAAGACGGCCGCATCTTCGGCTCTGTCACCGGCAAGGACATCAGCGAAGCTCTTGAGAAGCAGTACAAATTCAAGCTCGAAAAGAAAAATATCCGTCTCAAAGCACCGATCAAGACCGTCGGTGAATATGACGTAGAGGTCTGGGTCCACCAGCAGGTCACCAGCACCGTCCACGTCTCCGTCGTCACAGAATAAGAATGATAAGAATTCCCCGAGATTTATTCCCGGGGAATTTTTCTTTGCGTGCGATCAGTGACTGGCGACTAGGGAGCGCTATGGTTCTCTCCCGTAAATGCTTCTTTGATGGAGGCATACCCGAAAGTGTATAACATCTTTTCCAACTATGAGATCGCTACCTGCGCTATTTTCCGTGTATTCTCATCGAAGGGAACCTTCAAATGTGATAAAATAAAGCCAATAAGAGTCCCTGCAGCAGATAAGGCATTTATGCCCGATCATCCTAAGGGCAGCTCGGTTATATGATGGAATTTGAGGAACTTATGGATAAGAAGGAACTTTATAGCTTTGTCGCCACGCGCACATCCCAGTGCCGGATCCTTGTCGCAGGTGACGTGATGCTCGATAAATACTATTACAGCGAAGTGACCCGCATTTCCCCGGAAGCCCCCGTGCCGATCGCGCACGTGCGATCGGAAATGGAAACGCTGGGAGGCGCAGCAAACGTGGCGCACAATCTGACGCGCCTTGCCTGTCAGGTCAGCATTGCAGGCTTTGTGGGAAAGGACTATCACGGAAAGAGCCTGCTTGAAAAACTGCGCGCCAGAGGGATCGACGGAGCCGGCCTAATTCCGACCGATCGTCCGACCACGACGAAGCTGCGCGTGATCGGCGGTCACCAGCAGATGCTGCGTCTCGACTTTGAAGAGTCCGCCGCTGTGACGGGAAAAGAGGCAGAGCATTTCCTTGCCGGCATCTACAAGAAGCTGGATGAGGGGCTGGACTGTCTCATCATTTCCGACTACGGCAAAGGGGCATGCACCGAAGGAAATTGCCAGAAAATCATCGCTGCCTGTAAGGCGCACCACGTGCCGGTCATTGTGGATCCGAAAGGGACGAACTGGATGAAGTACGCCGGCGCTGACTACATCACGCCGAACCTCAAGGAGATCAATGCGGTTCTCCCCGATCCCATCCGCAATGAAGATCAGCCTGTCGAAACGGCTGCCCGCAGTGTGATGAAGAAATACCAGCTTGGGAGCCTGATCGTCACCCGTTCTGAGGCCGGTCTTTCTCTTATTTGCGAGGGAGAGATCAAGCATATCCCGACCAAGGCACAGGAGGTCTTCGACGTCTCCGGTGCTGGTGATACCGTCATCGCCGTCTTCGCCATGGGTATCGCCGGTGGTATCGCACCTGTGGCCAGTGCTTACCTTGCAAATCTCGCTGCCGGTGTCGTAGTCGCTAAGCTCGGCACCTATGCCGTTAGCCGGGAAGAACTTCTGAAAGCACTTGAAAAAGAAAAATAGAGGCAATGGGTTCCATGGACTTAGGGAAAACGTAGCGAGAAACATAGTGCTTGCCGTGTCTGTCTCATTTGGTATTGCATGATACAAGGTCCCTTAGAGAAGGGACGCGCCAAAGGCGTAGGATGGATTTAGACAGCAAGAAAGCCTATGTAGAGATTCATTATAGCCAATAGAAAGGAGTCGGCATTATACATGGTTTCCATAACTCCTTTTAACCGCATATCAGCTGTGTGAATACCGGACTTCTCATATTCTCTTTACGAACTGTGATACAATAAAAGTAAAGGAGGGCCGCGTATGGAGACACTCGAAGACCTCTATCTGGCGGGGCGCAATCCGGAGTACGATGCCAATGCGAAGAAACTGCTTGCCAGCCGAAAAATCTTGGCATGGATCTTGAAGTACTGTGTGCCGGAATTTGAGGACAGTACCATCGAAGACATCCGAGACATCTACATCCAAGGGACGCCAGAAGTGGCGAGTGTACCCGTCATGCAAGACAAGACCAATGCTCGCCCGCTTCCCCGCATTCTCGGAGAAAATACAGAAGACAAGACGCTGACCGAGGGGACCGTTACCTTTGACATTCGCTTCCGAGCCAGCACCCCGGATGGCAGCGCCCTTGGACTCATCATCAATGTAGAAGCCCAGCACAGTGCCAGCGTTTCCTATCCACTCGTTACACGCGCGCTCTACTATGTGAGTCGCCTGATTTCCTCACAGCACGATGTGGACTTCGACAAATCACACTATGAAAAGATCAGAAAAGTTTACAGCATCTGGCTCTGCATGGATCCTCCTGGCGACGAAAGCGGTATCACGCAGTATCGCGTGCAGGAGAATCTCAAGTATGGCATGATCGGGGAAGAAGAAAAACACTACGACCTTGCGCAGGCTGTCATGGTCTATATCAGCAGCAAAAAGCGAGATCCAGGGAATCGCCTCCTGCGCCTTCTCTATGAACTTTTCAAATCCGATGACAACGCAGCAGGGAAAATGAAGACACTGGAAAATGACTATCAGATCAAACTCAATGAATCAGAAGAAGGGATGGTGGACATCATGTGCAATCTCAGCGTAGGTATCGCGAAAGCCGGCGTAGACAAAGGATATCTTCTTGGCAGACAGGATGGAAGAATAGAAGGCAGGAAGGAAGGCAGACAGGAAGGCGTACGAGATGGTGTGCGGCTTGGGAAAGCGGAAAATCAACGCGAAATCACGGTGCGCATGCTGGAAAATCATATGCCGTTGGAAATCATCGTGAGAATCACCGGGCAGTCAGAGGATGATATCAAGAGAATCGCAGAAGAAGAGTCACTTCCTTGCTAGCGGCTATAGCTAGGGAACGCTGATTAAATCTGACAACGATTTAATCAGTGTTTCCCTAGCAAAGGACGCGGAATACATCCGCGTCCTTTTTAGTGGAATTTTCATCGAAGCAGCTGCTGAAATGTGATAAAATAAACATATATTTTATCATTCCGATCCGCCAAAGCGCCCAAGATACGGCGAGCTGAGCCGGATCCAAGGACATCCATCATGCCAAAGACGTATAAAAATATCCTGATCATAAAAATGAGCTCCTTGGGGGACATCATCCACGCGCTCCCCTCCCTCTACGTCCTGCGCAAGGCCTATCCCGATGCCAGGATCACCTGGGCCGTACACCCCGCCTTTGCGGGGATACTTCCCGGCAAACCGTGGATCGATGAAGTCTACCTCGTCGACCGGAAGCGCATCAAGCAGCTCTCCTACTGGAAAGAAATCCGCAAAGACCTGCATGCGCATCACTTCGACCTCGTCATCGACCTGCAGATGATCGTCAAGAGCGGACTCATCTCCTTCCTCTCCGGCGGCAAGAAAAAGATCGGCTATCATGATGCACGTGAAGGCAGCTTCCTTTTCAGCAAACCGATCTCCGGCTCCCATAAGCACGGACACATCATCGAGCAGCTCTTAGACGTCATGCGCTATCTGGGCTGCCCCGCAGACAAGATCGAGTTTCCCCTTCCGGATCTGACAAAAGAAATGGAAACCGTCACTACGCTTCTCCGGACAAACGGCGTCAAAGGCCGTTACGTCCTTCTCGTCCCAGGTACCAGAGGTGACCATAAGAAATGGCCCATCGAGTACTGGGGCGAGCTTGCAAGGAAACTCGCCGAAGACAAGATCACCACCGTCATTGCGGGCTCAAAAGGCGAGATGCCCATGGGCGAAGCCATCCGGAAAATTTCTCCTTCCCCGTATACCGTGAACCTTATGGGACAGACGAACCTCTTAGAACTCACCGCTCTTGAAAAAATGGCGGCGCTCCACATTTCCAGCGACACCGGTCCCCTCCACATCGCAAACGCCGTCCACACTCCCATCATAGCCCTCTTCGGGCCGACACTTCCGGACAGAAGCGGTCCCTATGGGAATGACAACAGCCACGTCCTTCTGGCAGAGCATCCGGGGACAAAAGAGTGCAGGATGGCAAGCCTCCCGATGGAGAAGGTGTATCAGCTGGTGCGGGATATGATGAGCGGGTAGTGCGCTTATTTTCAGATCGTATGGCTCATGTACGTGCGGTGCGATCCATGGATGGCGCCTGATCCTATGATGCCTGTTTATTTCAGGGAAAGCACGGATTAGATCATCCGCTCGCAAGATCCCATGCTTTTCTGGCATCCGGATGAGCTCCAGCTCTATCAGCCAACTACATATGTGTATGGGATCAAAGAGAAAGAAGAGCATGGCCGGTGACAGCCATGCTCTTCTTTTTGCATGTTTCACGGAAAATGCCTGTTATCAGAGTATGATATAATGATAGAAAAAACTTTAGGGATGCTGTCAGGTCGCTCTGCTGATTTTTGCCGGCATCCGGGCTAAAAATGTATCATGCAGGGAGAGAGATCCATGAAAGTCATGCTGGCAGATTTTCATAAATTCATTGGCTACAGCGGCGGCATCGAGAACGTCTTTGCTAAGATGGCGAGCGCCCTTTCTGAAAGAGGCTATAACGTCATCGCCGTCTTTGCTGACGAGAAAAGAGAGGGAGAGCCCTTCTTCGCCGTGCCCAAGAGCGTGAAGCTCCTGAACCTGTACCATCTGCCGGGGGAGAAAGCAGTAAAACCGAGCGGACTTACGAAAGCGCTCCGCGAAGTCATCCGCCCCTTCTCCAGAGCGGCAGCCAGAGATCAGAATTACCGCCTGCTCTATCAGGCGAAAGCACAGCTGTCGCGGCTTCTCGAAAAAGAAAAGCCGGACGTGATCGTATCCTTCCGTGAACCCACCGGACGATTGCTTCTGGATGGCGTGGGGACGAAGATCCCCGTGATCTCCATGCTGCACAATGATCCGGATGAAATCTTCCGCGGCTCGCCGGCAGAGGAAAGAAAAGCTTTAGAAAAAAGCGCCGCCATTCAAGTGTTGCTCCCTTCTTTTATCTCTAAAGCAAAAAAATACTTGCACTACGACCACTTCATCGCGATACCGAATGCGGTGAACGCGCCGAGCGTCACGGCAGATCATCTGGCAAAGAAAGACAAGTACACCATCACCTGCGTCGGCCGCCTCACCGGCCGCACCAAGCGTCAGCATCTCCTGATCGAAGCTTTCGCGCGGCTCGCCAAAGACCATCCGGACTGGCAGGTGAAGCTCTGGGGAGACACCTATGATAAGCCCTATGTGGCTTCGCTGAGATCCAAAATCAAGAAGTACGGTCTGGAGAAGCAGGTCTTCCTCTGTGGGACGACAAAAGACATGGATGCTGTCTGGAAAGAGACCGACATCTTTGCGTTTCCCAGCCATCACGAAGGATTTCCGCTGGCATTGAGCGAGGCTCTAAGCTGTGGCATCTCAGCAGTTGGTTATCGAAGCTGTCCGGCGGTGAATGAGATCATTGTATCAGGGGAGAATGGTCTCCTTTGCGAAGACGGAGTGGAACCTTTGTCAAAGGCATTGCGCCGCTTGATGGACGATCGCACACTTCGCCGGACCTATGGAGAGGCAGCGAGAAGCATGGCGGAGAAGTATGAGGCTACATTTGTTTGGAGTCAATGGAATACATTGATAAAAGATGTGTAAAGCCGCATAGAATATTTTTGTATTTTATAAAATGAAGGATAAGTAATGAGCGCACTGATATCAATCGTTGTTCCTGTATATAATGTAGAAGGATATGTGAGAAGATGCTTTGAAAGCGTGACAAACCAGACTTGGAAAGATTTTGAAGTGATTGTAATTGATGATGGATCGATGGATAAGTCTGGAGAAATATGTGATGAGTATGCACAAAAAGATACTCGCTTTAAGGTGTTTCATCAGTCCAATCAGGGGATAGGGAAAACACGTTTGGGTGGAATACAGAAAGCAGTAGGGGAATATGTAGTTTGGGCAGATGCAGATGATTGGCTAGAGCCGAGCTTATTAGAAAGGCTTGTAAAATGTATACGCGAAAAGGAATCGGATATCGTTGTTTATGGCGCAGCGAGCGTGAATAGGAATAATAAAGTAGCAGAAAAAATAGTATGGAAGAATCTTACTATAGATGCTTGGCGGAGAGAAACCATTATAGCTGGGCAATCAGTCGTATGGAATTTTATGTCCAAGCGTTCTCTTTGGGAGGATGTAAATATACCGGAAGCGGTTCTTTTATCAGGGGAGGATGGATATCTAGCAGTCAAATTATTTTTCAAGGCCAAATCAATTTCTTATATAGATGAAGTTCTATACTTTCATTTATTGGATAATCCAAATTCTGTGAGTCATACCATGAACGCAAAGAAATATTATGCCCATTGTTATTTATGGGATTATCGACGGGAAATGGCACAAATATATGATCCTTTAAAAACTGGCTATTGTGCAGCGCGGGCATTATCCAATGGCGTTAAAGCGTTTTGCTTATCTTTGGCGGTACCAGAATTAGATGAAGTACAATTAAAAGAAATTGATTCGATATTACAACATAATTCCATGCAATCAATAAAGGGACGATATAGAGATCGCTTTTTGGCGTGGTGTTTATTGGCACATAAATGGATGCTTCCTCGATTTTACGGACATTGGAAATCAAAAAATTAATTTGCGTAAAGAAAAATAATGAGGTGGTCTCATGAAACTGCTGCTTGTTTACCTTGCGCCGTTTATTACTAGCACCGGTGGAGCAGAAAAAGTATGTTGTGATATGGCAAATGCCATGATAGAACGTGGACATGATGTATCCATTTTATATTGTTATGGAAAGTTCGGCACTCCTTTTTTTCCCTTTTGACAAGAAGATTCAGCTGTGTAATCTGATGGCTTTGCATCCAGAAAAATGGAAAGGGCAGTTAGAGCCTAAATTACCAAAGACGCAAAAAATAATCCGGGAAGTGTTGAGAGTGGCTAGCATTAGTTGGGCACACGGGTGGGAAGAAGATTATTTTGGAAAATTGATAAGAAGCGATTTGACAGAAATGCTTCAAAAAGAACAACCAGATATAATTGTTTGCAATTGGCCCAAGGAGGCTAATTATTTGATCAATTATGTGAAAACATCAGTTCTGGTTATAACAAGATTTCACTTTGGCGCACAAATCTTAGCCCCCAATTCATCACCTGGAAGTAAGCGGGCTTGCAGTAAAAGTCAGTATGTTTCTGTTTTATTGCAAGGAGATTTGACGTATTTAAAAAAGTTTATTCCTGATGCAAGAGGAATTGTAATCCCTAATGTAGTTCCGCAGTATCAACAGCAGAAGGATATACAGTTTCAAGAAAGTGGAATTTTTACAATCATCAACATAGCGAGATTAGATAAGCATCAAAAAAGACAACATCTTTTGATAGAAGCTTTTGCTAAGTTATCTAAGAAATATCCGCAGTGGCGGGTGGAGCTCTGGGGGGGAGATTGGAATAAAAAATATAAGAAAGAATTGGAGGATCTTGTTGCCAAATATCATCTGAAAAATCGAGTGCTTTTCAAAGGAGTTACACATAATGTACTAGAAAAGAATCTGGCGGCAGACATTTTTGCCTGGCCTAGTGCTTATGAAGGATTTGGCTTGGCGATGGCGGAGGCCATGAGCGCAGGTTTGCCGGTAGTGGCATTTCGCTCTTGTCAAGCAGCCAGGGAAATTGTAGGGGAAGATTGCGGTATTCTTGTTTCTGATGGGGTGAACGCTTTTTCAAAAGGCTTAGAGGAATTAATGGCAAATCGAGAGAAGCGAGTGCAGATGGGAGCAAGTGCCAAAAAATCGATGCGGCAATATACGCCGAATAAGATTTGGGATGCTTGGGATCGTTTAATCAAGAAAGAAAGGTAATAAGATTGAATCCTATTTTAATTCATATAATTGCAGCACTATTGTGGTGCTTGGTATGCATCCGCTTTTCTGCAGCTTATTTCAGCTATTTTTTTATAGTAGCAGGGGTAAGCATCATGTACATGTATTACTTAAAAGGAAAGAGATTAATATATGAGGGATCCTTATATCCGGAATTGAAATATGTGTTGTGGGGGTGTCTTTGCTTTTACGGCAGTATTATTTTAGATAGTATCATTTTGCGGGATATGCAAAGCTTAAGTCGCAGTCTGGAATATGCCTCTTTAACGATCCCATTTTTTGTGTTTTACGTGCTTCGAACCAGTTACGATATTGATAAAGGAACGAAGATGGGACTTCTGGTTAGCTGCAGCATTATTTTTACACTGGGTATATATCAATGGTATCAAGATCCAAATGCACGCATCATGAGTACGTTTGCGCATCCAAATCATTTAGCAACTATGGTGGCCATTGTAACGCCTCTCATCGCTTATTTTCTCAAAAACAGTTCCGGTTATATTGAAAGAATAGGACTAGCGTTTTTGATGGGATTAGGATTTTCCTGTATGTATTTAACAAAATCGAGAGGTGGATTGGTTGCACTTGTATTGGGTGTCTGCTTTTCGATGTTTATTATGCTGATCGTGAGCAAAGACTTAAAAAAGAAACATATTATGACGATCATTGCAGGGATTGCTTTGGTGATTGTTATTGGGTCGGGAGCTTTTTATCATTTGCAAGAAGATAGAAATGGCATTAGCAAATATGGAGGTGAACGTTTGCAAATGATTGAAGCCAGTTATCAGATGTGGAATGATCATAAACTGTTAGGCGTCGGCATAGATAGATGGGGAGAAAATTATTATGATGTAAAGTATCATCCTCAAAATGCGATGGAACAAGGGCATAATATGCCGCATAATATGCCAGTATATTTTTTGAGTACTTCAGGGTTATTGGGCGGGATAGGTTACTTGCTGTTTCACGGAATTCTTTTTATGACTTTGATCAAAAGCTTTCCTCTTGCCAGGGATAAATGGCTGGTGATGGCTCTGCTAAGTGCTTTTTTAGCTTTTTTCTTTCAGGGACTGGTAGATACCACAATAATCAACAAGATACCGGCAAGAATTTATTTTGGACTATTGGGATATGGGGTGGCAGCATGTAGGAAAAAATTGGAAAAGTAAGTCACTGTTGTCGTGGCTTCCTGATAAAGAAAAAACGGATGAAATCTTCTGCGGATCGCCAACGATTTCCGGACTGGCAGGTGAAGCTCTGGGGAGACACCTATGATAAGCCCTATGTCGCGTCGATGAGATCCAAAATCAAGACATACGGGCAGAGGAAGCAGGTCTTCCTCTGCGGAACGATAAAAGATATGGATGCCGTCTGGAAAGAGACAGACATCTTTGCGTTTCCCAGCCATCACGAGGGATTTGGATTAGCCTTGGTAGAAGCGATGTGCTGCGGCATACCAGCGGTCGGCTATCGAAGCTGTCCGGCGGTGAATGAGATCATTGTATCAGGGGAGAATGGACTTCTTTGCGAAGATGGGGTAGAGCCGTTGGCGGATGCACTAGGACGGTTGATGGATGATCATATGCTTCGCCAGACCTATGGGGAGACAGCGAGGAGCATGGCGGAGAAGTATCATGCGGAAAAGGTTTGGAAGCAGTGGGAAGAGTTATTATGTAGATTGTTGTGCATTAGATATGGCAAAGGATGCGTTTTATGAATATTTTAATTGCCCATTTTTGTACTCACTGGGTGCAGTGTAGCGGTGGTGTAGAGAAAGTCATTTGTAAGTTTGCCAATGAAATGCTTAAAAGAGGGCATGAAGTAACCGTATTATATATTGACCAAAAAGAAGGGGCTCCATTTTTCCCTTTGGATCATCGCGTAAAAACAATTAACATTCTTTATGAAAATGGTCAAAAAGCTATTTCTGAAAAACTACCGGTCAGATTACGTGCATGCCGAGAGTTTTGGAGATTGTTCAGCTTGAAAAAGGCACGAGCAATCAATGCGGAATATAAAGGAAAACTGTATGGACGGCAAATCCAAAAAATGATATCACAACAGAAGCCAGATGTGGTTGTAGCGTGTTCAGAACAGTCCATTAAGTACGTAATTGGTGATGCAAAATGTAAAATTCCAGTAATTGGGATGATTCATTCCGGGTGCCATGAAACAATTCCGAAATTATCTGGAGCAGAACTTTTTGCGATGGGGAAATGTAAGGCAATTCAAGTGTTATTACCTTCCTATATTGATATATGTAAGCAATATATAAGAGGGACTCATTTTATTGCTATTGGAAATGCGGTGGAACAAACTACTAGATTGGCAAAATATGATGGAAAGAAAGCACATAAGATAGTATGTGTAGGGGCATTTAATGGAAATAAGAATCAGCAGTTATTAGCAGATGCTTTTGCATTGATTGCACATAAATATCCATGTTGGAGTGTTGAATTTTGGGGCAATTACCATTCTACCAAAGGAATGCGGATAAAAAAATATATTGAAAAAGGGGAAAGTCCTCAATTAAAAATCATGGGAACAACTACAAATATTGAAGAGGTGTATGCTTCTGCGGATATTTTTTGTATGCCCAGTTATCTGGAAGGATTTCCATTGGCTTTGACGGAAGCCATGGCAGCTGGACTACCCGCAGTCGGACTAAAATCTTGTCATGCGGTGGCAGAGCTTATAGAGAATGAAAAGAGTGGACTTTTGGTGGATAACACAAAAGAAGTACTGGCTGCTGCCCTGGAAAGATTAATGAATGACCTAACCTTGCGCAAACGAATGGGACAAGAAGCACGTCGTGCTATGGAGGCTTATGCGCCAGATGTAATTTGGGAGAAATGGGAAGAGCTGCTGATACGTATAGTCTCTGCCGAAAAAGAATAATACACAGAGGCTATACAAGTGAAAGGCTTATTTCTGCACATTGATTATAAAGGAGGAGCATGCAAATGAAGCATTCGGTTGGCCTAAAATGTTTGGCGCTATCGATCATGACAATGGGAGGACTATATCTATGGTATCCCTTGGTTGGCGTAACGGACTTATTTATTTGGTCTCATGGCGTCAGAAATATATTATTAGCAATCTTTTTTACTTTTATCACGCAACTCATAACAAAAAAAAGTATGTTGCATCCCGCTTGGTATCCAGGGCTTTTGACGTTCTATCTTTGGTTGGGATCTTTTTCATATATTTTAAGCCGCTCGGGGGGAGTTCGTGTAGAGTCTCTGAATGACGATATATTGACATTGCTCCCCGTTCTTATTATTGGTGTGCTATTTGAACATTTTGGCACACAATATAAAAGATTCAGGCCGTTTTTTCTTATTGCAAACATGTGCCTTCTTGGCTATTTTACGGTCAGTGCTTTTGTATATTGTGCATACTATTTCATTTCGGGAACAGGCCTTACGTCCAATGATATGATAGCGGTATTATTAACGAATTTCCGAGAAGCTATAGAATTTTTGGAATCCCATGTAGGAGTAGGATTTACTGTATTAGCTGCTTGCGTAATTTTATTGTACTTGCTTGGGCTTGGAATCTTGATTGCAAAGGGAAGCCCAAAACAGCCAGAATGTGAGTATAACGCTTCAAAGTATATGAAAATAGCACAGTGCGTGATGTGCCTTGTAGCTGTTGTTGCTATTCGACATGGCTTGCCTCGTGTTTTTCCGGTACATCCATATCAGGTTGCACATGGATATATAGCAGGGGCGCAGAAAGCGATGAAGGTTCATGGTGAGAATTTGAAACAGTTTAAATTTATTTCCGATGAGATAAAACCGATAAAAGGTAGTGTGATTGTGATCATAGGAGAAAGTGCGAATCGGAATCATATGAAGGCTTTTAATCCGCAGTATCCTAAAGATACGACGCCTTGGCTGACAGCAAAGACAAATGAAGACTCAGGTTTTTTCTTGTTTGGGAAAACATATTCGAATGCGACTGTAACAGAGAAGGCACTTTCGCTGTTTTTGAGTAATCTAAACCAGTACAATGGGAAAAAAAGAAATGATATGATTACGCTGACAGATGTGGCAAATCAGATTGGATACGATACATGGTTTATTAGTAATCAGACTCCAGCACCGGGAAACATGGCTTTAACGCTTTCCGCTGAGGCAGCAAAGCATAATGTAGTAACAAAGAGTCCCGGGAAAGCTGATATGCAGGTGTTAGATGAATTAAAACGAATTCCTTCTAAGGGGAATCATTTTATCATTATTCATTTGATAGGAAGCCATGATCGATATAGAGATAGAGTGCCACAGAATTTTGATGGAGTCACTATAGAAGGCAATCCGCAAAAGGTGAATGATTATGATTCCAGTATCAAGTATACCGATGAGGTGCTGAAATGCATTTATCAGTATGCAAAGGATAATCTGAATTTACAAGTTATGGCGTATGGTTCGGATCATGGGGAAGATATGGAGGTTTTCCATAGTGACAGTTACTTTACTTGGGATATGGCAAGATCACCGTTCTTTGTATACCTGGCTCCGGAATACGAGCATGAATATCCTGAAACAGCTAAGAATCTCAAAGAAAATCAGGATAAAATATTTACGAATGATTTGGTGTTTGATACAGTTTGCGGACTGTTGCAGGCTCCGAACAATCAGTATGACAGTAACTTCGATTTATCGAATGAACATTATGATTTGACTCGAAATCGTGCAATGACTAAATATGGCCAAATTGCATTGAGCAAGGAGTCAGAAAAATAAATAGTGATTGCGTTGACGCCTGATATGTTTATTTATTAACACTTCTTAATTTGAAACATCATAGGGGTGAAATAGATTTAAGGGGGGAAAAATTATGTTGCTAAGATTGAAACACAAAAATATCGTCATCGTCTACATGCTCTACTTTGGAGACATGGTTTCTCTTACCCCCTTTTTGGAAATTCTTCGCCGCGAAGCCGTTGGCTCTAAGATCACGCTTGTCATCGATGCCAGATTTCAAGAGGCTGTCCGATATAATCCATGCATCGATACGATCATTCCTGTGGATCGTAAAAAGATGGGGCTTTTTGCTACTTGGAAACTGGGGAAAGAAATCGGGAAGACGCATCCGGACATTCTCATGGTGCTTCACGGGACGACACGTACCTTCCTCATGGCGAAAGCGATGAAGGCGAAGGTGTGGGTCGGGGAGACAGGAAATCCACTGGGGCGGCTTTTTATCGATGATGAAATACTGGTGGAGCGGCGTGACTGTCATGCGGCAGAAAAGTATGTCAAGGTGCTAGAGCACTTGGGCGTGTCAAACTTGACCCACCATGGGATGCAGATGTATACCTGCCCTGCATGGGAAGAGGGGGCAAAGGCTTTTTTTGCCGCAGAGGGGGTAAAGCCGGGGGATAGACTGGCGGGATTTTCTGTGGGGAGCTCGACCGCGGAAAAGAATTGGCCTGCAGAGAAATATGGAGAAGTGGCGGACCACTTCGCTGGCCTTGGCTATCGCCCTGTCTTCTTTGGCGTCCCCAGCGAGATGCCGCTCATAGAGAAGGCTTTAGCACATATGAAACGCAGAGATGAGGCCATCGTGGCGGCTGGAAAACTCTCTATGGGGGAGTTTATCGCGGCAGCTTCCTGGTGCTCGGTTGCTTTCACGAATGACAGCGGACCGATGTACGTGTTCGATAGCCGCAAGGTGCCGGTGATCGCGATGTTTGGGCCGAGCAATGCGAAGCTCCATCATCCACTGGGGGAGAAGTCCTGCGCACTGGTGACGACGGATATGCCGCGTACACAGGATCATGTGAATCATACGATACGAGATAAGTCTTATACGCCAATAGATGCCATTTCCGTAGACGATGCTATCCGTGCTGGCGAATGGGCACTGGGGAGGAGAAGCGATGAACGGTATGAGGGGCATCTGGTGTTTGTTGAGGGAAATCAGCATAAAACATAATGGTTGTGGAAGGTCGTAAACATGACAATATAAAACGCCCGAGGGGATAGTGGGGTCTTATCCTTTCGGGCGTTTTATTGCGAGTATCAGGATGTGGTATCAACTTTCACAGGAGTCAAGTTTTATGGTTTACAGTTTTGCCCCAAGGTACTTCAGGTACCACATCAGCATTTCTCCGTAGTTTCCATACATGCGGGCGCTGCGGGCGGCCTGATGGAGATTTTTTGTTCCTTTGGGGGGAACGAGGGGGACATCCTTCCAGGGTGTTTTTCTTTGAATGGCAGCGTATTCTTTGACGACGTCCCAGTTCTGCACCCAGTCGTGCCACGGCTTGGCATGGCCGGCGAAGTGAATGATGACTTTATCTTTGTAGTCTTCATTGACGGGCTGCTTGGCAAACAGGGAGTGGCGATCCAGATTGTAGAGGTAGTTGTATTTCTTGTCGATATAAAGGCTTTTACCGTCAAGCATTTCGTTATGGATGTCCTGATCGTGGTGAGAGAGGCGGTTTCCTACACGCTTGACGTTTTCTTCCGCACGGCGGACGATGTCGTCGAAGAGGTTTTCTTTCATCCAGAGACGTGTATTGATGAGCATCATGCCGGCATTGAAATAACGGGTGGTGTGCATGCGCTTTGCATTGGCTTGTTCTCCGCGATCAGATACGACGGCGACAGCATTTCCTTGAAAGTCCAGTTCGGACAGATACTTCAGGGAACCGCGGCAGAGCATATCCCCATCCAGGTACAGGACGCGGTCAGCAACTGGTGCGATGGTCGGTGCGACGAGAAAGCGGTAGAAGAAAGCAGCTACCCCATCAGAGAGAAGGAGTGGCTTGAAGCAACTGTCGTCGATCAGGTGAACTTCTAGAGGGCTGTCCATGGAAGCTGCTGCCTTTTGAAGATTCGCCTTTTCTTCTTCGGGAAGATGATTGATAAAGAAATGATAGCAGATGGAGAGATCTTTATTGTGCTCATGCACAGTGAGGGCTACGATTCCCATGTGTGGTATATAGTCGGGTGTGCCTGTAAGAGCGATGTGGAAAGCATCTTTTGTGGTCGGCTTTCCGAAGTGCAGAGTTTGTGTTATGGCATTGTCAAGTATATTTGACATATAAAAACTTCATCCTTTCATAGTTTCAACATATCATTTATACTAGTATAAATGATGTAAAACATACTAGCAAGGAGGCCTTGAATGAAACGGAATATTCAGCTCAGTAAAAAGACAATTTTCGTGACTGGTGCAGCTGGTTTTATTGGAGCAAATCTGGTAAGGCAGTTGCTTTCGATGGATTTACAGGGGACGGTCATCGGTATCGATAATATGAATGATTATTACGATGTTTCCCTGAAAGAGTATCGCCTGCAGGAATTGGAGAAGGCCGCTGCGCTATCGTCCAGTCAGTGGGTATTCATCCACGGGAATATTGCGGATAAGGCGCTGATGGAGGAAATCTTTGCCAAGTATAAGCCGTCGATCGTGGTAAATCTGGCGGCGCAGGCAGGGGTGCGGTATTCGATCACAAATCCGGATGACTATATCGAGTCGAATCTTCTCGGCTTCTATAACGTCCTGGAGGCATGCCGCCATTCGTATGATGACGGCGCACCGGGTGTGGAGCATTTGGTCTATGCGTCCTCGTCTTCTGTCTATGGCGGGAATACGAAGGTGCCTTTCAGTACAGAGGATAAAGTAGATCATCCTGTATCTCTCTATGCGGCGACGAAGAAGTCGAATGAGCTTCTGGCTCATTGCTATGCGAAGCTGTACAACATCCCCTGTACAGGGCTGCGCTTTTTTACGGTTTACGGTCCTGCTGGCCGTCCTGATATGGCGTACTTCGGCTTTACAGATAAACTCTTGGCCGGAAAGATGATCCAGATCTTCAATCATGGACATTGTGAAAGAGACTTCACATATGTGGATGATATCGTGGAAGGAGTTGTCCGTGTAATGAAGGGGGCGCCGGAGCGTAGGAATGGGGCCGATGGGCTTCCGATACCGCCGTATGCAGTGTATAACATTGGCGGCGGTCATCCAGTGAATCTCTTGGATTTCGTGGATATCCTGCAGCAGGAGTTGGTGCGTGCCGGTGTGCTTCCGATAGACTATGATTTTGAGGCGCATAAGAAATTGGTTCCTATGCAGCCGGGGGATGTGCCAGTGACGTATGCGGATACGGAGGCGCTTTCGAGGGATTTCGGCTATTGTCCGACAACTTCGCTAAGAGATGGTCTTAGAAAGTTTGCTGAGTGGTATAAGGCATACTATGTCAAATAAGGAATAATTGACTTTATATAGGAGATCGAGATCAATGAATATTGCAGTAGCTGGTACAGGGTACGTGGGTCTGTCTTTGGCGACGCTTCTTGCGCAACACAACCATGTAATGGCAGTGGATATCATCCCAGAAAAGGTAGACATGGTGAATCATAGAAAGTCACCGATCCAGGATGACTATATAGAGAAGTATCTGGCAGAAAAAGATCTGGATCTGACAGCGACGATGGATGCGGAGGCGGCGTACAAGGACGCGGACTTCGTCATTATTGCGACGCCGACCAATTATGATTCGAGAAAGAATTTCTTTGACACCAGCTCTGTCGAAGCGGTCATTCAGCTGGTGATGCAGTACAATCCGGATGCCATCATGGTCATCAAGTCAACGATTCCTGTCGGCTATACGAAGAGCGTCCGTGAGAAGTTTGGTACGAAGAATATCATCTTTAGTCCGGAATTTCTGCGTGAAAGCAAGGCGCTCTATGATAACCTTTACCCGAGCCGCATCATCGTCGGGACTGATCCGACAGATGAGAAGCTGGTGAAGGCGGCACATACTTTCGCTGGATTGCTGCAAGAAGGGGCGATCAAGCAGGACATCCCGACACGGTTCATGGGATTTACGGAAGCGGAAGCGGTGAAGCTTTTCGCAAATACGTATCTGGCAATGCGTGTATCGTATTTTAATGAGCTTGATACCTATGCGGAGACGAAAGGCCTTAGTACGGCGGAGATTATCGATGGAATCTGTCTGGATCCACGAATCGGTGAATTCTATAACAATCCGTCTTTCGGTTATGGCGGCTATTGTCTCCCCAAAGATACAAAGCAGCTTTTGGCAAATTATGAGAATGTGCCGGAGAATCTGATCGAGGCGATCGTGAAGTCGAATCGGACGAGAAAGGATTATATCGCTGATAAGGTGTTGGAAATCGCGGGTTACTACCACGACAACAGTGAGTATGATCCGCGTAGGGAAGAGTCAATGACGATCGGCGTATATCGTCTGACGATGAAGTCAAATTCGGATAATTTCCGCCAGAGCAGCATCCAAGGCGTCATGAAACGCATCAAGGCGAAGGGTGCGCAGGTCATCATCTATGAACCGACGCTAGAGGATGGTACGACGTTCTTTGGCAGTCTTGTGGTGAATGACCTGGCAAGGTTCAAAGCGCAGAGCCATGGCATCATTGCGAATCGCTATGATCACTCGCTCGATGATGTAAGAAGCAAGGTCTATACGAGAGATTTATTTGAACGGGATTAAAACGAGTGTTCAAAATGATTAGTCTAAAAGGTGAAGGTCTTTCCTTGAGGGGTATTTTGAAGAAAATAGTCATTCCTTCCGTGTGCTTCCCATGGGGGATAGCCGCATTTCTTATGTTTATTCTTCATTTCGGGGGAGACTTCCCTGATATCTATAGCTACGCACAGCCGCGTCTGGGCGCGGCTTTTGCTGTCATGCTCATCGTTTCCTTTGGGCTTTTTTCCGTTTTCAGTAAAGACTATCTGAAGCGGCTCCTGCCATGGGCGGTGATCCTGCCGCTTCTTTGGGCGGGTACTTTTACTTGGGCGTATGGATTTGCTTCGCTGCCGGAGAAAAAACATTTGGGAGATTACTACGTGCTGGGGGCGTTGCTCTTTTCTCTGCCTTATGTGTACACGATCGGGCTTACGAAATGCGGCGGCTATGTACGCGCGGCTTTGCAGGCCATGTACGGTGCTTTCAATTTTTTCATGCTGCTATTTCCGCTGATTTATATCAGTTATTATTGGCGATTCGGCGGAGAAATGGATCTCTTTGCTTTGATGGCTGTCCGCGCTACGCATTGGGAAGAGGTGAAGGAGTTCCTCAGCACCATGGGATCTCCTTTGTCGCTTGGATTGGCTATTGGTGTGCTCCTGCTGCTCCTGCTGGCAGCTTATGTGCTGACGCAACAGATGGGACGATGTGCGGAGAGCGGTGAGGGTTTATTGCGAGGCAATGGGAAGAAGGTCAAGGTAGGCCTGATCGTGATCTCCATCCTTTTCTTTGGCGGCTTTATCCGACAAATCATCCATGTATTCCCGATCAATTTATATCGTACGATGAACAGCAAGGGGAGCGAGTTTCAGCTTTTGCAGAATTTTAATACCAATCTGGATAAAAATACAGTCGGGTTGAAGCTTATAGATCCTGCGGATGGGCTGGATGAGGGGACACATATCGTCATCATCGGGGAGAGTGCGAATAGGGATCAATTGAAGGCATTCACGCCGAGCTATCCAGAAGACACGACACCTTGGCTTTCTTCTAAGGTCAATGATCCCGATTTTTCGTTGAACTACATGGCGTATTCGAATTTTCCGAATACCCTCATGTCGCTTTCGTATGCGATGACGAGTGCGAACCAGTATGGAGATATGGATCTGTCTCATGCGGTCAGTATGGTGGATGCTGCCCGGGCTGCAGGGTATCGCACGGACTGGATCTCTTTCCAGAATAGAAGCTCGCTCTCGAGTGCGGGCGTGACGCTGATCGCAGAGCGCAGTGATGCGTCCTTTTGGGAGAAAAATTATGATGAATATGCCGTCGATGTCATGAAGAAGCTGCCGCCGGCGAAGCGGCGTGTGCTTTTTATCAACATCATGGGCAGCCACTATACGTATCTGGCGCGCGTTCCGGCGGATCAGAGGGGTGCGCTTGGCATTTCTGAATCGGATTCCTACTATGGCTATGATCTGACGGTCGCGTATACTGATCGGGTCATCCGGGATATTTTCGAGTATGCCAAGGCACATATGAACTTAAAGTCGCTTGTCTATTTCTCTGACCATGGGGAGAATATGGAACATTTCCACTCCACTTCTCCATTTTTCTATGATATGGTACATATTCCATTTTTCGTCTACTTGTCGCCGGACTACCAGGCAGCGCATCCGTCTCTGATGCCGGTGCTGAAGAGTCATGAGAAACGGCCGTTCACCAATGATCTGGCTTTCGATACGGTCACTGGTCTGTGGCGGGCAAAGACGAATTTCTATCACGCTGCTTATGACCTTTCTTCTCCGGACTATGCGATCACGATGGAGGATGCGAAGACGTTCGGCGGGAAGCGGATGGTGAAGGATGATCCGGCGCTGGCGAAATAGCGGATGCCTGAGGATCCATAGATGACACGATCCTACAATAAAAAATTCCCCCTCGGTGTGAAACCGAGGGGGAATTTTTTATTGCCATTTATTTCACTTCCTGGATGATGGTCAAGATCATCGGGCGGCGCTTGGTGCGGTCGAAGAAGTATTTGCCGAGGGCGTCTCTCACCTGGGTCTTGATGGCATTCCATTCGGAGACGTTGCCGGCTTCGCAGCGGTCTAAGACGGACTCGATGCGTTCTCTGGCTTCGGTCAGGAGGGCTTCGCTGTCTCTCACATAGACGAAGCCGCGGGAGACGATGTCGGGGCCGGCTAAGACTTGGTTGCTGCCTTTTTCGAGGGCGATGACGACGATGACGACGCCGTCCTGGGCGAGCTGCTGGCGGTCGCGGATGACGATGTTTCCTACGTCGCCTACGCCGAGGCCGTCGACGAAGACGGGGCCGGCCTGGACGCGCTGCGGATTGATCTTGCCGCCGCGGCTGGTGAATTCGAAGAGGGTGCCGTTTTCGCCGATCAGGATGTTTTTCTTTTCGACGCCGAGGCTTTCTGCGAGTTCTGCGTGGCTGACGAGCATGCGGTGTTCGCCGTGGACGGGGATGAAGTATTTCGGCTTGACGAGGGAGAGCATGGTCTTCAGGTCTTCCTGAGAGCCGTGGCCGGATACGTGGACGCGGGTGGTGGTGCTGGTGACGACGTGGGCGCCGAGGCGCATCAGGCTGTCGATGGTGCGGCCGACGCTGGTCTCATTGCCCGGGATCGGGGAGGCGGAGATGATGACGGTGTCGCCTGCGTGGATCTGGACCTGGCGGTGGGAGCCGTCGGCCATGCGGGAGAGGCCGGCCATCGGTTCGCCTTGGCTACCGGTGGTCAGGATGCAGAGACGGTCGTCTCTGTAGTGACCAAGCTCTTCCGGCTCGATGAAGGTGCCTTCCGGGGCTTTGAGGTAGCCGAGCTCCTGGGCGATGCCGACGACGTTCACCATGGAGCGGCCGAAGACGCAGACTTTTCTTTTGTTAGCGACTGCTGCGTCGACGGCCATCTGGATGCGGGAGACGTTCGATGCGAAGGTGGCAAGGATGATGCGGCCTTTGGCATCGGCGTAAGCGCTCATGAGGGACTTGGATACGATGGCTTCGGAAGGGGTGTAGCCGGGATTCTGCGCGTTCGTGGAGTCGGCGAGAAGGCAGAGGACGCCTCTGTGGCCGAGCTCGGCGAGCTTGTACATGTCGGTGAGTTCGCCGTCGACCGGAGAGTGGTCGAATTTGAAGTCGCCGGTATGGACGATGGTGCCGACCGGGGTGCGCAGGTAGATGCCGCAGGAGTCCGGTATGGAGTGGCAGACGTGGAAGAAGCCGAATTTGAAAAGGCCTGTTTTGAATTCGTCACCGGGTTTGACGGTGTGCAGGTCGTAGTTTGTGATGTGTGCTTCTTTGAGCTTGCCTTCGATGAGGCCGCAGGTGAGGCGTGTGGCGTAGACCGGGGCGTTCACTTCGCGAAGCAGGTAGGAAAGGGACCCGATGTGATCTTCGTGTCCGTGGGTGATGAGGATGGCTTTGATCTCGTCTTTGTGTTCGATGAGGTAGGAAAAGTCCGGGATGACGATGTCGATCCCGAGCATGTCTTCTTCTGGGAATGCCATGCCTGCATCGATTACGATAATTTCGTCGCCGTAACGGAATACAGTCATGTTCTTCCCGATTTCTCCAAGGCCTCCTAATGGAATGATCTGTAATCTTGCTTTTGCCAAAATGGATAGAACCTCCTATTCAGTTGTCGGAGCCGGCAGTCGCCGGCTCTAAAAAAATATTTTTGCATTGTATGTCAAAAATAAAAGCCGTTCATAGTCGCTTTTCCTATTATATCACATGGGGGAAGGAAATAGGGGATGCGAATGGAGAAAATAGTAAGGAGGAGAGAAGCATGATCGGCGGGCTTGGGGCTTTGCGCGATAAAAAGCAGCGATGCGCTTGGCGAGGAGGAAGCCTTTTCCTATTCTTTCTTCAAGTATGATAGAATATGGGTATAAAAAGGCGATATACATTTATATTCTGGAAGGAGTAGTTATGAATCAGTTCAAAGCGGGCGACACGAATGCGGTCGTCCTGGCAGGGATGTGTACGGCGCTGGCCGTGGTGCTTTCTATGGTGGGCTTCTATGTGCCGGGGATCTCTCTTCTGGCGCTGCTTTCGCTGCCGCTGCCGATTGCGTACATGGGGATCCGCGAGGGTGTGAAGTGGGCGGTGATAGCGACGTCGGGGATCATGATCCTGGACTCGGCGTTCTTCGGGATCACGACGGCGTTCTTTCTGGTGGTGATGTTCGGCTTCGCAGGGATCGCGATGGCGTACTGCTATCAGAAGCGTGCATCGGCGCTCCGCACTTTTGGGACGATCGTGGCTGTGATGTTTTTCGCGATGCTTTTGAATCTTCTGGGTACGGTGGTCATGATGGGGATGCCCTGGGATCAGGTGTATGGAAGTACGCTGGATCAGATGCAGGGGATGGCAAAGGAGATGTCGGGGCTCATGGCGTCCGGGGATCAGCTGGATCAGGTGAATCAGCAGACGGAGGAAATGATCAAAACGATCCGAAAGATGATCCCGGCGGCGATGGTGATGGCGCCGATGGTGCTCGCTTGGGCGGTGATGCAGATCGAGAAGGTGGTTTTCCGCCGTCTGGGGCTGACGGATTTTCCGCAGTTTCCTCCGCTGGAGCGCTGGCATTTCCCGCGCTGGGTACTGCTGCTCCTTCTTCTGTCTGTAGGGACGCAGTACATGCCGCTCACTGAGCAGGTGAAGGATCTTGCGTATAATGTGGGCGCGGTGTGCTACTTCGTGCTGTGGATCCAGGGGATCGCGACGCTCTGGTGGCTGCCGCATATCTATCCGGTGGTGAAGCGGCTGCGTCTGCTCATTGTCATCATTTCGATCTGGATCCCTCTCCTGCAGCTCTTCACGGTATATCTCGGCGTGGCAGATATGGCGCTGAATTATCGGAAGAAGAGAGGGTATGAGTGAAATGAGGGCTCAGGGATATCCCGTGGAGCGGCTCGCCCTTTGATTCCATTTGAAAGTTTCGCTTGAATGAGAAATTAGAAATGAGAAATGCGAAATGGTGGCGCAGCGCCAGATCCTTCGACTCAGTTCTCACTGTTCCGCCTTTACATGATCGAACATCCGACATTTCACTCCGCTCAGGATGACGAAATGCGCCGCAAGTAAAAATAATGGCGATGCCCGAAGGTGGCATTTAGTCCCTAATCCCTAATCCCTAGCTACTAGTCACTAGTCACAAGTCACTAGTCACAAGTCACTAAACATCGAAAGGAGCTCCCTATGCGAATGTTCGACCTTCTGACGAGTGGCGTGATCTTTGCGGGGCGGCGGGGATGGGGCGTTGTGGCGGCGCTGGGACTTGCCTTTGGCGTGATACTTGCACTGGGAGGCTCGTGGGCGAGATGGGTCTATCTGCTTTTCCTGCTCTTTCCGGCGCTGGAGGATGCACGGACGGGGTATGTGTCGGATGGCTGGCCGCTCGTTCTTTCGGTGTGCGGCGCTTTCCTGATGCTCTCCCGGGGGGCGTTTCTCCTCTGTCTTTTGACGGGCGCGGGGATGGGGGCGCTCTATGGACTGCTGTATCTGATCTCTAAGCGATCTCTGGGGCTTGCGGATGTGTTTCTGGCCGCGGCCTCTTCGCTTTGGCTGCTGCCGATGTATGGCCTTCTTTCTCTATGGCTGACATCGCTGGCGGCCCTTTTATGGTGTGCGTTTTTGCTTCTGCGGGGACGGCTGGGGCGAAGGACGGAGATCCGCTTCGTGCCCTTCCTGGCGATCGGAGGTGCTTTGGCGTATGGGGTGCAGGAAACGGTGGGAATGGCCTCCCTTCTCGCATCGCTCGGGCTTTCTTCTCTTTGAGCTGCTGCTCGTCCTTTTTCTCTTTGCGCTCGCCTCTCTCGCAGCGGTGCCGATGCTCTGGGACTGGCAGGAGGAGAGGGAGCTCGATCTTGCATCGGAGGAGGTGGCTTCAGCGATCCGCGAGGCACAGATGATGGTGAAAAGCGGTCATGAGGATATAACCATGGCGGCGATGTCGGTCACCTTCTACTGCGACGAGGAGGCGGGGCGTGTGTCGTACCTCACCAAGCGCGGGGTGAAATTCATCCAGCCGCGGGGGACGCTGTCTGCCAATATCCGTGCAGGGGGAAGGCTCTATGTCGTCTTCCGCAAGGATGGCTTCGCGGGCTCGGAAGGAAATGGGAAGTATACCATGCGGCTCCGGACGAAGGATGGAAAGCATGAGAAGGAGATCACAGTCGCTATGTACACGGGACGTGTCAGGGTGATGAGGATCAAATGAGGGAAAGGGGTTAGCTCGTGGGGCGTGCTGCCACTTAATTGTGAATGAAAGCTTCGCTTGAATGAGAAGTTCGAAATGAGAAATGCGAAATGGTGGTACGGCGCAAAAATAATGAAGCGCCGCAGAATTTTGATAGCGCTTCGCGCTGTCGTCATCTCGAGCATAACCATCGATCCTCCTTGCAGAACGCTCATTGCTACATGTGAGGCAGCACCTGGCCATCGGTTTTTCTCAGTGCATACGTGCTGATTATCGCAGTGCAGTAGAGATCCCTCGGCTACGCTTCCGATGACGTTACGGGGGATCCCAGTCACTAGTCACTTGAGATTTCTAATCCCTAATCTCTGGCTACTAGTCACTAGTCATGAGTCACCACTCACACCTGTTCGCTTGTTCCTTCACTAGGGAAACCGTATAATAAAGCCAATATTGATGCAAAGGAGAACACCATGGCAGAGAACGAGAGCAAACCGAAGGGAAATTGGAAGAAAGAGGGCTGGGGGAAGAAGCCGGACACGGATACGATGATCGTGACGCGCATTCCGCCGCAGAATATTGACGCAGAAAAGTCCGTCCTGGGGGCGATGCTGCTCGACAAGGACGCGATCATGACGGCCGAGGACAAGCTGACGGCCGCGGATTTCTACCGCGAAGCGAATGCGATCGTATTTCAGGCGATCCTGAATCTGGCGCACAAGGGTGAGCCGGCGGATATCCTGACGGTGACGGAAGAGCTGAAGCGCATGGGGCGTCTGGATGATGTGGGGGGCGTCCTCTATGTCAATGATCTGCCGGCGAATGTGGCCACCACGAAGATGGTGGACCGCCACGCTGACATCGTTGCGAACAAGGCGAAGCTCCGGCGGCTGATCGATGCAGCCGGCGTCATCACAGATGAGGCGTACTCGGAGCGTGATGATGTCGAGGATATCACGGATAATGCGGAGAAAACGATCCTTGCCGTGACGCGGGATGATCGCCGTTCGGATTTCACCTCGATCGGCGAGGCGGTGCAGAATGAGCTGCAGGAGATCACGCGGAAATTCAAGAACAAGGAGTCCATCACAGGGCTTCCGAGTGGATTCCCTTCCCTTGATGCGCTGACGAGCGGCTTCCAGAAGGGTGACTTCATCATCGTGGCGGCGCGTCCGTCCATGGGCAAGACGGCTTTTGTGCTGAATATCGCGAAGAACATGAGCATTTCCTCGGCGCACAAGCACGTCGCCTTCTTCTCGTTGGAAATGTCACGTGAGCAGCTCGTGCAAAGACTGCTCTGCTCGACCGCGCTCGTCGACAGCGCGAAGCTCCGCACCGGGCGGATCTCCACGCAGAAGGAGTGGGACCAGCTCGCTTCTGCGGCCAGCGTCCTCATGGATGCGCCGCTCTTCATCGATGATACGCCGGGCGTCTCCGTCTCGGAGATCCGCTCCAAGTGCCGCCGCCTCAAGGCGGAGCAGGGGCTCGACATCATCATGATCGACTATCTTCAGCTCATGCAGGCGAAGAATACGCTCCGAAACGGAGATAACCGCCAGCAGGAGATCTCCGAGATCTCCCGATCGCTGAAGAGTCTGGCGCGTGAGCTGAATGTCCCGGTCATCGCTCTTTCGCAGCTGTCCCGAAGCGTCGAGGCCCGTCAGGACCATCGACCGCTCCTTTCTGACCTGCGAGAATCCGGCTCTCTGGAGCAGGATGCGGACATGGTGTCCTTCCTCTTCCGTCCCGCATACTACGACCGCGACATGGAGGATGACAATCCGCAGAAAAATGAGACGGAGATCATCCTCGCCAAGAATCGTAACGGCCCCGTCGATACGGTGAAGCTCCTCTTCGCCGGCCAGTTCACGCTCTTCTATGAACTCACCAATCAGGAACCGCCGCCGGATATGATGTGAGAAGGGGATCAGGCTCAGGGGTAGCCAGTGGGGCGTGCCGCCCTTTGATTATGTTTGAAAGCCTCGTTTGAATGAGAAATTAGAAATGAGAAATGCGAAATGGTGGTGCGGCGCCAGATCCTTCGACTCAGTTCTCACTGTTCCGCCTTTACATGATCGAACATCCGACATTTCACTCCGCTCAGGATGACGAAATGCGCCGCGGAGTATAAATCATGATGGTGTCCGAAGGTTGTATTTAGTCACCAGTCACTAGTCACCAGTCACTCCTAATCCCCAATCCCTAATCCCTAGCTGCTTTCCCTAAGGAGGCAAAATGAAAACACATCGCGGCTTCCTCATGGTCTGGGCACTCGCAGGGATCACGGTCATTCTGATCCTTGCCGGCAGCGTCGCGTTGACGCTTTCGCAGGCGATGCGCCGGGAGGTCAGGATGGAGATCGCGACTGATGAAGCGCTCATTGTACAGGAAGCGCTGGAGCAGGGGAAAGCGGCGGTGCGCTTTGGTACGCCGCTTTCGATTCTGAGAGACATAGAAAGAAATGGGAGAACGTACCGCGTAGATTTCCATCAGGAAGAGACCGCAGTAGAGGGAGCCGCCGTCATCCGTCTCTCCTGCGAAGTCACGCATGAAAGCGGAGAGACCTACCGAGCCGAGACGCTGGTGGATCGGTGACTGATAGTTGGGGGACTAGTGACTAGTAGCTAGTGACTGGGGATTGGGTTTCAAAGAACTCCTCCCAGCTGAGCAGCCCCTTCTCAAAGGGGGAGCGCATGAAAGAGTATCCCCATTTCTCTTTCATCCCCTCGCGAGGTAACGATACGAGGACACCACTTTCTCATGGCCTGCGGGCAAATCTTGAACCCTCTGCTAAACATGTTATAATAAAGAGAAATCAATTCAAAGGTGGGATTTCTTTGTTGAAAAAAATACTCATGACCATGGCGCTCTACGCCGCCAGTGCCATGCCTTTGGTTTCCGCTGCGAAGGACAATGCGGGCGCCCAGCTCCCTGCTCAGGCGGAAGCGACGCAGGGAAAAGCGGAAGACACGCTGAAGAAACCGGCTTTCGAGGACAAGCGGATCGAGATCAATCTGGCGAGCCGCCTTCTCACCCTGTATCAGGGGGACGTCGGCATCCGCATGTATCCTGTCGCGCCGGGCAAGCCGGATTCTCCGACACCGATCGGGCGGCGCAAGGTGGTCGATATGGAGATCAATCCGACCTGGGTCGATCCGGATGATCCGAAGACCGAGGTGCCGTCGGGGCCGGACTGTCCGCTCGGCTACCGCTGGATCGGGATCGGCGGTAATTATGGGATCCATGGGACGAATGTGCCGTCCTCCATCGGCGGCTACGCATCCCACGGCTGTGTTCGCATGTACGAGAAGGATGTCGAAGACCTCTTCGATCACATCGTGAAGGGGATCCCTGTCGACATCAAGTATGAACGTGTCGTGGCAGAGATGGATCCGGACAAAACCGTTGTTTACTACGTATACCCTGACGGCTATGGGCGAGAGCCGCTCGAGATCTCTGATGTCAGAAAGAAGCTGGCGGAGCTGGGGGCGGGCGGTCTTGCCGATGACGCGAGCATCCAGCAGGCGATCGACAGTTCGGACGGACAGCCTCGCTATGTGGCAAAGGTCTATGACCTGTATCTCAAAGGAGAGCTGCTCGATGTCCACGCCTATGGCAAGGACGGACACGTGTATCTTCCCGTGATGGCCATCGCGAAGGCCGCCGGCATCCGCACGGAATGGTCGCCGAACTGGAAGCGATTCACCACCACCTTCGGAAAGGCGCCCGGCCTCAAGAGAGGGAAATATATCTATATCGATGCGAGTGATGCGCCGGCGCTTTTTCGCCTCACGGGGCATCTGGATGAGAAGCACAATTTCATACTGGAATGAGAAGATCCGCTCCGGAAGGGGCGGATTTTTTGATGCTGATGAGTAGGGACTAGTGGCTAGGGATTGGGGATTAGAAATCTCAAGTGACTGGTGACTAGTGACTAGTGGCTAGGAGACTAAGAGACTAGGAGGCATTAGACTCTCTCGTATCGTCATTTCGAGCGAAGCGAGAAATCTTTGCCATTCGCGCCCCCTCGGTCGATGTTTGGAGAACTCAAAACGGGAAATCTGCACTCTCCAAGACCTTCGGGCATCGCCCCATAAATATTCGCGACGAAGCCGCCACCACAACCTTGAACCTTGAACCTTGAACCTTGAACCTTGAACCCTTGAACCCTGAACCCTTGAACCCTGAACCCTTGAACCCTGAACCATTAAACCCTGTTTCTGTTTCTCATTCCCAACCTGTGCTATAATATAGGTACTTGTATGCCCATTGCGTTTTTGGATGGAATAGGAAGAACGCGATTTACATTTTCGATCACAGGAGCGATCTATGAAGAATTCAGATATTCGTAGGGAGCAGCCGAAGAAGCGATCCACTTTCAAGAAAGCGCTGGTCTTTCTCTTCGTAATCTGCTTCATCGCAGCTGCGGGCGCGGCGGCCGGATTTTTTGTGTCTGTCTCGAGCCATCTGCCGGACGTGGCAGGAAACATCACGCCAAATGCGTCCTCGCGCATCTATGATGACAAGGGACGGCTCATCACGACCGTCCATGCGGAAGAGAACCGCATCCCGGTTCCGATCTCTCAGGTGCCGCAGAATCTGCAGAATGCATTCGTCGCGGCCGAGGATGTGCGTTTCTATGAGCATCATGGCGTCGATCCGCGCGGCATCCTGCGTGCAGTCTTTGCGAATCTGACGAGCGGCAATGCGACAGGGCAGGGCGGTTCGACCATCACCCAGCAGCTCGCGCGCAATGCCTTCCTCACGCAGGAGCAGACACTGAAAAGAAAGCTGCTCGAAGTGGTGCTGGCTTTTGAGATCGAAAGCAAGTACACCAAGAAGCAGATCCTGGAAATGTACATGAACCAGATCTATTTCGGTCAGGGCTGCTATGGCATCCAGACCGCGGCGCATGTGTATTTCGGAAAGGATGTGAAGGATCTCTCGCTCTCGCAGTGCGCGATGCTGGCAGGCCTTCCGAACAGTCCGAACTATTACTCGCCTTTCCGCAGTCTGGAAGCAGCAAAGTACCGTCAGGGCATCGTACTCGATCAGATGGCGAAGTACGGCTACATTTCCGCAGCGGACGCACAGGCGGCGAAAGCGGCCGATGTGCATCTGGCCAAGCAGGACAAAGGAAAATCCGGCGCGGGGACCGCGCAGTATTTCATCAACTATGTCATCCAGTCCATCAGCGATAAGTATGACTCGGATGCGATCTACAAAGAAGGACTGCAGGTCTACACCACGCTGAATCTCGACATGCAGAAGGAAGCGGAGAAGGCACTCGCCGCCGAGCTGCCGAAAGGGAATAAGAACAGCAAGGGCCTCACCCAGCCGCAGGGAGCGCTCGTCACCATCGAGACAGGTACGGGCCATGTGAAAGCCATGGTCGGCGGACGCGGCGAAGACCAGTTCAACCGCGCGACACAGATGGTCCGTCAGCCGGGCTCGGCCTTCAAGCCGTTCGTGTATCTGACGGCGTTTGAAAACAAGTACAGCCCTTACGATACCATCAGCAATGAGAAAAAGACCTATGCGGGCGGCTGGACGCCGAAGAACTACGGCGGCACCTCGGGCGGCAAGGTGACGCTCGAAGAAGCGCTCGTACATTCCATGAATATCCCGACCATTGACCTCGCAGACAAGGTCGGCATGTCGAAGATCCTCGCTACTGCGGAGGCCTGCGGCATTTCCACCCTCGTGAAGGACGGCAAGGCGAATGATAACAACCTCGCGGCCTCCATCGGCGGCCTGACCAATGGCGTCTCCCTGATCGATATGGCGAAGGCGTATAGCGTCTTTGCGAATGGCGGCAAGCTCGTCGAACCGACGGCGATCCTGAAGGTCGTCGATCGCAATGGCAATGTGCTCGAGGACCATTCGCAGGCCGCTCCCGGCAAGCAGGTCGTGAGTGAAAGTGCGGTATACCGCCTGACGAGCATCCTGGAAGAGGTCGTTTCCAGAGGCACCGGCGGCAATGCGGCGATCGGACGCACCGCAGCCGGCAAGACTGGGACCACCGATGACGAGCACGATGCCTGGTTCGTCGGCTACACGCCGGAGCTCGTCACCGCAGTCTGGATCGGCGACGATACCTCGACCAATGCCGGCTACACCGGCGGTACGATCCCGGCAGCCATCTGGCGCGACTTCATGAGCGTGGCTCTCGGACAGTACAAGTCGAAGTCTTTCGATATTCCGGATTCTGTACGTGCTGAAATGGCAAAAGCCCGCGAGGCACAGGCGAAGAAGGAAGCAGAAGACAAAGCCAAGGCAGAAAAAGAGAAGAAGGATAAGGAAAAGAAATCCGCCGGCAGCAAGCTCCTCGACCGCATCACCGGCAAAACACCGGCGAAGCCGCAGGAAGGAACGGATAAGCCGACGAATTGAGAGTTCACGGCTCCATAAAAAACCTGCTATCTTGAGAGATAGCGGGTTTTTGCGTGGAGGATCATGGATGCCATGTCGGATGACTAGTAGCTAGTGACTGGTGACTGGTGACTAGTGACTAGAAGACTGGAAGACTGGAAGACATCAGATGGTTTCGTATCGTCATTTCGAGCGTAAGCGAGAAATCTTTTTCGTTCGCGGCCTAGGGAAACACTGATTAAATCGTTGTCAGATTTTACTCTTGAAATTTTATGCATAGCGAGGAATAGCCTGACGCGAATAGCGAGCTATTTAAGGAAGGTTATGACGAAGCCATGTATAAAAATTCTTGTAAAATCTGACTCTGCGATTTAATCAGCGTTTCCCTCGGACTCACGCTTTCTCCACATGTATCGCGCCCCTTTCCGCTTTCATCATCCTCTTTCATACCGCCAGTGCCCTATCCGCCCCTTCGGGGCACCTTCCCCTAGAGGGGAAGGCTGCGATACGAGGATACCACCGTCTAAAAAGGCGGCGAAGCCGCCACCTGAACCCTGAACCTTGAACCCTGAACCTTGAACCTTGAACCTTGAACCAAATGAAAGCAAAGTAAAAAGGGGCTGTGAAGAAATGAGGATTCATTTCTTCACAGCTCCTTTTTTATTCTTTCACCAGTACCTTTTCGATCGCACCGATGTACATGGTATGGAAATTTCCTGCTTCCTTTCCATCGTACCAGCGTTTTTCCATAGATGGGTCGAGGAAGGTCTTGTCGTCGAGCTTTGTCTGAAGCATTTTCCTGCACACGAGGATCACATCCGCTTCCGCTACGCCGCAGGTGCCGTCCACGGGATAGGGATGGAGACCGCATGCTTCCCACTTGTCACCATCGTGACCCGAGTGGGAGCCCATATATCCCAGCTCTTTCTTATAGCTTTCCGGGAGCGATGAGATGGTGAAGGTCTCCTTCGCATCGATGAATTCCTTCGTGCAGCGGTTCTGCCGGATATAGATGGTCGCTGCGTCCTTGCCCCACCATACGCCAAGGCTGCCCCAGCTGACGGTCATGGTATTCGATGCCTTTTCATCCCCTGCCGTCACCAGGAACCAGCCCTTGCCGATCTGTGTGAATGGATTCCAAGTCAGTTCTTCTGCTTTGATTTCTTTAAAAGCCATGATATCGCTCCTTTTGTAAATGGTTTTAGCTGGTTTTATTATAGCACAGATGGTCATAGCCGCGGAGACGGTGCGATGCATGTCCGCCGTTATGGCCTTCCAAACCCCATCCAATGACAGCAGCCCGATAGCTTACAGTCATTTTTCTTTTATGCTATAATACGGACATTAAGGGGGAGCGTTATGGAGGAGACAAAGAGGAAGTACTGGGAAAAGGAAGCGATACGCATCAGTGAGATGTTGCATCGCGGATTCTATGAAAAAGACCATCCATCCCAAGGATCTGGATGGCTTACCTGTCACAGGAAAGCTTCAGCTGGATCGGCGCCGTAGAAGGCGAGAACTATCTGAGCAAGAAAGACGCCATCACTGCTTTCTCACGCCAGCGCGATCTGCAGGAGGTCCCGCTGATCGGTGTGGGAAAAGGCCGCTACCGCGTGCAGTGGGTGAGCGACACCGTCCTTTTGGTTCTTTCTGTCATTCCTTTTTCGACGAAAAAGGAGACCGGGCTTCTTCTCTCGGAGAACCAGCGCAGCACCATGATCTTTCATATCGGGGAGGATGCGCTTCGTATCGTGCATATTCATGTATCAAATCCGTGGAGCATGATGCCTGACAAGAAACGGTTTCCCCACTCGCAAGGCCGATCAAACTATGAGTATGTCCAGCAGGTGCTCTCTGAACGGACGCTTTCTCGCTATCCCGACCTTTCGCCCCGCCAGAAGCTCATCTTAGAGCTTCTCTCTCAAGGAAAAACATATAAGGCCATTGCCGAAGCGCTCTCCATCTCTCCCCGCACCGTTCGCTACCATGTGAATGAGTTGCTCACAAAGTTCAAGGTGCGTACAAGAGCGGAGCTGCTCACAGCGGTGCAGAAGTGAGCAGGTGGGCCTTACGGGAAAGACGCTTCGCCCTGAAATGACATGAAGAGAGCCTCTTCCGTTCACTAAAAAAGCCGCCCGCAGGCGGCTTTTTTTATGGATTATATTTCTGATACACATAGAAGAGCTTGTCGGACATGAAGGAGATGACATTCTGTCCCTCCAGGATATCGGCCCAATAGTCAGGCATGAAGGCGGTGCCGAAGCGGGCGCCTTCGATGGCTCCTGTCACGGCGGCCGTGGTATTGCTCTTGCCGCCATGGTTGGCAGCGGTGATGAGTGCATCGAGCGGATCATCGAGCGCGAGGACGGAGTAGATGGCGATGGCGAGGGCTTCATCGGCATTCGCGCCGCTTCCCAGGGAGGCGATGCTGTCGATGTGGTCCCATGTGCCGCTCTTTCCGGCGGGGCGGGCATTCGCCTGTTCGACCGCAGCGGTGAGGAGACCGATGATGCCTGTCGTCTTGTGCTGCTTCGAGAGGAGGACGGTCACACGCTCCAGAGACTTCGGCAGCGTCAGGCCATAGGTGAGACAGGAAATGAGCGCGGCCAGAGCGCCGGCGCTGTAGTAGGCTGTCGGATTGGAATGAGAGAGCGCAGCGAGCTTCACCGCAGTGTCGAAAGCGAGCTTCTCATCACCGGCAAAAAGGAGACCCACAGGGACGGCTCGCATGAGAGCGGCGCTGCCCTTGCTGTCATTCACCTTGAGCTTCGTCGAGCCGCGGCCGTCTTTTGAGAAGGCGGAGAGCAGCCCTTCCTCCGGATTGCGGCGGGCGTGCATGAATTTTTCTCGGACGAGGCAGAATTCTCTTTCATGCGGCTGGCGGCGCATCCATGTCTTCTGTCCGCGGCGCGGTTCTTCGCCCGTCTGGCTGTAAAACCAGCGCATGTATCCGCGGTACACCCCTTCCAAGATCTCCAGCTTCTTGGCATCTGCCCATAAGATCCCATCGATCGTTGCCAGTACCATCTGGGTGTTGTCTGACACAGGCGCTAGTTTCCCGTTCTTCGCGTCCCGCACCAGCGTGCGCAGCCCGAAGGGCCCGAAGCGGCGCTGGATACGACTGACGGAAAAACTTTGCAGCGGATAACCTAACGCATCACCGCAGGCTCCTCCGAGAAGCGCTCCGCGAAATTGATCTATCCCTGCCATGGTATCCTCCTTTTCTTGGACTACAGCTTTCCCCTGTGGGTGATCCTTGATCGGCGAAGAGAAGCGTCCCGGGCAGGGGATCTCTTCTGCTTCATCACATCCTCCTTGGATAAGCGGCCGGTACCTCGGTCCGCCTTACAGGGAAAGAAAAGTTTCTGACAATCGCTTGCAGAAACCTCGACTTGTGCGGAAATCAGACGCTGATACCCGTACTGTATCATATTGATTATATTATAGCATAAGGACGAAGGGTTGGAAATGGGGAACGGAATGCACTTCTAGCTCCTTTCTTTCTTGTCCCCTTGCAGGCTGTGGTAAAATAGAAACAGGTTATTTAATTTTTTGAATATAAGAGTGCCATGACCGGCGACCGGTCACAGATCGCCTCACAAGGAGCATAGACATTACCATGGAATTCAAACCCTTTCGCATAGAAGACAAAGCACGGATCGACAGCTACTTTGCCGTGCATCATTACGAGCAGATCGACTGCACCTTCAATACACTTTTCCTGTGGCAGGATGCGTATCAGACGTCCTGGGCGGAGCAGGACGGCATACTTTTCGTCCGCGCAGGGACAGGGAAGGATACCTTCTTTATGCCGCCGTTTGCTAAGGAGGAGGAAAATTTCGTACACGGGCTTGCCCTCATCCATGAGGAGTACGACAAGCTGGGACTGCCTTTCCGCTTGAAGTCCGCCTCTTCCTGGGTGACAGAGCAGATCGAACGTCTCGTGCCGGGCAAATATGATTTCATCGAAGACAGGGACAACGAAGAGTACATCTACAGGACGGAGGATATGATCCGTTTGCCGGGCAAGAAGCTCCGCATGAAGAAGAACCATCTGAACGGATTCCTTCGCCAGTACGCAGACTATCAGTACGAGGCTATCACAAAGGAGAATCTGGAGGATGCAAAGGCGGGGATCCACGACTGGTTCCTCCGTCACGGAGACATCGAGGAAGAGGAGCAGGCGATCAAGCGCTGCTTTGACAACTGGGATGCGCTCGGCGTGAAAGGTGCGGTTATTCGTATCTACGGCAAGGTCGAGGCCTTCACGAATGGCGATAGCATCAATGAAAAAATGGCGCATATCATTTTCGAAAAAGCAAATCCGGAGATCCGCGGTCTCTATCAGGCGATCAACCGTGATTTCCTCATGCATGAATTTGTGGACACCGAATTCGTGAACCGCGAAGAGGACCTCGGTCTCCCGGGCCTTCGCGAAGCCAAGATGGGCTATCATCCCGATCATCTGACGGAGAAATATGATGTGGTGTTGAAACAGTGACTGGTGACTAGTGACTGGTGGCTAGTGACTAGTGACTTAAATACTACTTTCGGGCATCGCCAACTTTATACTGCGGCGAAGCCGCCACCGATGAGCCTTCCCCTAGAGGGGAAGGCTGACGATATGAGGATAGCGTCAGCTCATAAGTCCTTCGGGCATCGCCTGTTTTATACTGCGGCGTAGCAGCTACCATACCCTTGAACCCTGAAGTTTGAAAGCAGGGATTAGGGATTAGTAGCTGGGGATTAGGAGCTTCGAGTGACTAGTGACTAAATGCCACTTTCGGGCATCGCCAC
>OGPM01000379.1_pt1 | contig 46338 bp, 43 predicted proteins | sample 1552961 | NCBI WGS metagenome assembly OGPM01 (sample SAMEA2580304, study PRJEB22360) | human gut metagenome | biome: human gut; feature: human-associated habitat; material: faeces | place: Denmark | collected 2008/2010
GGCGTCTCACTGGATTTTAGCGTCGCTTCGCTCCTAAAAATCCAGTTCGCTTGCATATATTGCCTTCGGCACTTTCCCCGAAGGGGGAAGCAAGACGTTACGTAGCTAATGATTTCCTTAACTTAATGGCCTTCCCCTCTAGGGGAAAGTGCCCGAAAGGGGCGGATAGGGTGACTATGGCATGAAAGACGGCTGGGATAAGGTTTCCCGGTCACTCCTATGAGAGCTGCAAGTCCCCCGCGACAGATGGAATGCGAAAATGAGATGATCGTTATTTCACAGCTCCTTTTTGCGTGTCCGCGCGCTGTGATATAATGGGGAAAGGAGGGGGGAGTGACTGGTGGCTAGGAATTAGGAATCAGAAAATGCTCCCTTTTCGTAGAATTCGTCGGGATACTTGAATCAAGCATTTCTCTCGTATCGTCATTTCGAGCGAAGTTGAGGGCGAGAAATCTCTCTTGCACTGCGTTAATCTGCAGCGATGCGCGTATCGGTAACCGATGCCTTATTGCTTTGCTTTTCAGCTGCCCCATGGGAGTGGTTTCCCTGGGGATGACGAACGGAGAAGCTCTTACACCTTAAACCGCAAACCACACACACTATTACCCCGGAGGTGATCGTATGAACTATAAACTGTTATTCACCGCGACGGTCTGCGCTGCCGCTTTCTGCGCTACTCCCGTCCATGCGGACTACACGAGCTGGCAGGATCCGAGCTATGATTTTTCGAAGATCAGTCGCATTTATGTGGGGCGCGTCGATATGAGTGATGCCAGCTTGAGCAGTGCGAGACAGAAGAGCTTGGAAACGACATTTGTCAGCCGCATGAACAAGGCAAAAATTCCCAAGGATGTGATGCTTACTATAGAAGCACCGACGGCGTCTAAGAGCCTTTCTGTCTCCCGTGTGCAGAAAGCGTCGGCCGAGAGCGGGACGGAAGAGGCGGATGATCTCTTCGAAGCGGCGAAGAGTGCGAATGCACAGGTATACATCCTGCCGAGACTCACCCGCTGGCAGGTGAAGAGCTACATCGAGCCGGCGCATGTGGAGTGGAGATCTGTTCAGGTGCGGGATTCCTATCAGGACAAGGATGGAAACTGGCATGATTTCTACCGCACAGAAACCTACCCCGACTATGTGCCTGCCCGGGAGATTCCATATGCTGTGGTGACGATGACCTTCGAATGGTATGATGTAGAGAGCGGTGAGCTTATCGCTTCGAGTGAGGATGACCGCACGCGCAATGCGGAGAACGATCCGAAGGGGATGTATCAGCGCATTGTCGACCGCTTTGCCAAGGATCTGAAAGAGAAAGTGACTAGTGACTAGTGGCTAGGGATTAGGAATCAGAAGCCTTGAGAGACTGGTGACTGAAATGCCAGTTCTAGGGAAACGCTGATTCAATCGCAGAATCAGATTTTACAAGAATTTTTATACATGACTTCGTCATAGCCTTCCTTAAATAGCTCGCTGTTCGCGTCAGGCTATTCCTCGTCATGTATAAAAATTCAAGAGTAAAATCTGACAACGATTTAATCAGTGTTTCCCTAGGCGCCGTATCTTCCCCGTTAAACCTATTGTACCTTTATCAAGGAGAACAGCATGAAAACAAATATGAAACCCGCATCCATTCTGTATCCCCAGCCCGTGCTGGTGATCGCGTCCTATGACAAGGAAGGCCACGCAGATGCCATGGTGGCGGCGTGGGGAGGGATCTATGATACGAACCAGATCGGCTTCATGCTGGATCATCGCCACCAGACGACGGAGAATATCCGTGCCGCTTCCGCCTTCACGGTGAGCATGGCGACTGTCGGCACGATGGCAGAATCAGATTATTTCGGCTGCGTGAGCGAGAAGGCGGCCGCAGGGAAGATCGGGCATGTGGGCTTCCATGTCGTGAAGAGCGAGCATGTGGAAGCGCCTGTCATCACGGAGTACCCGCTCACTTTTGAGTGTAAAGTATCCAAGGTGACACAGGTGGGCGAAGATTTCCACTTCGTGGGCGATATCGTGAATATTCTTGCCGATGACTCCATCCTGACGGAGGGGAAGATCGATCCCATGAAGCTGGCGCCGATCACCTTTGATGCGGTGCATGGCAAGTACCTGCCGCTCGGAGAAGCGGTCGGGAAGGCTTGGGGCGAAGGACGGATATTTATGAAGTGAAAGTTTCAGGTATAAGTGAATTTTTTACCAAAATCCAGAAAAGTTTCGATTATAATCGAAACTTTTCTGGATTTCATCGTTTTATTCGATTATAATGAGAGAAAGAGGTGAGACGATGATAAAAAGAGAGTTGTACATGAAGCGCATTCGGCCATTCATCGGACGAGAAATCATAAAAGTGCTGACGGGCATCCGCCGTTCAGGAAAGTCTGTCATGCTCTCGCTCATTCAGGAAGAACTCAGAAAGCAGGGTGTCTCTGATGAGCAGATGATTTCCTTTAATTTTGAACAACTGGTGAATCGCACATATTGCAATGCGCTGGCACTTCATGAAGAAATCAGTCGACGGGCGAGGGGAAAAACCGGCAAACTTTATTTTTTCTTCGATGAGATTCAGGAGGTAGAGGATTGGCAGCGATGCATCAATTCACTCAGACTCGACTTTGATTGTGACATCTATGTGACGGGCTCGAATGCGAAACTGCTGTCTGGCGAGCTGGCGACGTATCTTGCAGGAAGGTATGTGGAATTTGTGATGTACCCTTTTTCTTTTGCAGAGTTTATCGCGATGCAGCAGGAAGAGGGGCTGTACCTCTCCGAAGGGAAGGCCTTTCAGGACTATCTGCTGACGGGCGGGATGCCATTTCTTTCTCATCTGCCAAAGGAAGAAGATGCGATTTTTCAATATCTGCGAGACGTCTATCACTCGGTCATTCTGAAGGACGTCATTGGGCGAAATGCTATCCGTGATGTAGATCTTTTAGAGCGCATCGTTCTTTACCTGATGGCCAATGTGGGGCATCCTTTCAGCGTGAACAGTCTTACGAAGTATTTCAAAAACGAAAAGCGAAATGCATCGTATGAAACGGTCCTGAACTATGTCAAGGCCTGTGAGAATGCTTTTCTTCTGTATCGAGTCAAGCGGGAGGATCTGGTCGGTAAGAAATCTTTGTCTGTCAATGAAAAACTATACGTGGTGGATCATGGAATCCGACAGGCGGTGTATGGACGGAATCAGCAGGACATCGACCAGGTACTCGAAAATATCGTCTGTCTGGAAATGCTGCGCCGCGGTTATGCAGTGACTGTCGGTAAGTATGGTGATAAGGAAATCGACTTCATCGCTGCGCGCGGAAAAGAAAAACTCTATGTGCAGGTGACATATCTTTTGGCAAGTGAGCAGACGATGGAACGTGAGTTCGGTGTGTTGGAAGAGATCCGGGATAACTATCCCAAATATGTAGTTTCTTTGGATGAATTTGATCGTGGCCGCAATGGCATCCGGCATAGAAATATACGCGATTTTCTTTTGGAAAAATCGTGGACATGAAAAAAGAGTCTGTCAGCTTTTTGACAGACTCTTTTTTCAGAGCGGGGAGAGATCGACGTCAGACATCAGGCATCAGACATCGGATCTCAGATATCTGACATCAGGCATCTAACGGCTAACATCTAATCCCTAATCCCTAGCCACTAACCACCAGTCCCTAGTCACCAGTCACTAAATCAGCACGGCAAAGAAGGAGGCGAAGACGACAGTGAAAACACCGGCGACTACGATGGAGAGAGAGGACATGGCACCCTCGATGGGGCCAAGCTCCATGGCTTTTGCCGTACCCATCGCGTGTGCCGCCGTGCCAAGAGCGATGCCGCGGGCGATGGGGTCGGTGATATGGAAGAGACGGCAGACGGATTCGCCGATGATATTTCCGAGGATCCCGGTCGCGATGATGGCAGCGACGGTGATGGAGACATAGCCGCCGAGCTCTTCGGAAAGTCCCATGCCGATGGCCGTGGTGATGGACTTTGGAAGCAGTGTCACGTAGGAAGCGTGGTCAAAGCCGAAGGCCAGGCAGAGGACGTAGACGGCAAAGAGCCCTGTCACGACGCCGGAAAGGATACCGAGGAAGATGGCCTTATAGTTTTTCTTCAAAAGCTTGATCTGTTCATAGAGCGGCACGGCGAGACAGATGGTGGAGGGCGTCAGCAGGTAATTGATGTAGGAGGCGCCTTCGTTATAGTCCTTGTAATCCATGCCGGTCACCTTGAGGAAGCCGATGACCAAGAGGACCGCGGTCAGAAGCGGATTGAACAAGGGGAAATGAAATTTCAAAAAGAGCTTCGAGCCGAGATAAAAGGCGATGAGGCTGATGAAGACCGAGATGTAGGCGGAGTGTGTCAGGAAATCATTCATGGCAGGTCTCCTTCCTTGTGACCTTCTTCATGATAAATTGCGTGAAAAGGCCGCCGGCTGCCATGACGATGACCATGGCAAGGATGGTGATCACGATGTACTGCAGAAGGGTAGAGGAGATCAGGTGCCACGAGTCCATGAGGCCGACGGCGGCCGGAAGGAAGAGGATGGGCATGATCTCGATGAGGAACATGGAGGCCTGCCGGATCTGCGGGATACGGATGACCTTGAAGTATAAGAGGGCAAACAGGATCAGTATCCCGTAAATGCTGGCCGGTACAGGAAGCGGCAGCAGCGCATGGAGAAGTTCTCCCACAAAGGAAATGGCTAAGATCATTCCGAATTGAAATAAATAAGGCATAGAAGGTCCTTTCGTTATTGTTATTATTGGGGGGAGGGTTAGCCAGTGAGGCGTACCGTCCTTTGATTCAATTTGAAAGCCTCGTGTGAATGAGAAATGAGAAATGGTGGTACGGCGCTAGATCCTTCGACTCAGTTCTTACTGTTCCGCCTTTACATTTTCGAACATCCGACATGTCACTCCGCTCAGGATGACGAAATGCGCCGCGAAGTATAAATAGGGCGATGCCCGAAAGTCTGCGGGGAGCAGGTTTCCCGTTTGGGAGTTCCAAACATTGACCATCTGACCGCGAACGACAAAGATTTCTCGCTTCGCTCGAAATGACGATATGAGGGGCTGACGTCTCCCAGTCACTAGTCACCAGCCACTAGTCACTCCTAATCCCTAGGCACTATGTATGAAATCCCAATTTCTCCACATATTTTTCGATCAGTTCGGCAGCGAAAGCGTGGCCGATGCGGGAGGTATTGATGGAGAGGTCATAGTTTTTGGCAGCCCCCCATGTCTCTCCGGTGTAGTAGCGGTGATAGGCGAGGCGATTCTCATCATTGGTATGGATGATCTCCTTCGCCTCTTTGAGGCTGATGCCAAGCATATCCGCTTTGTAGCGGATGCGGTGGTCGATGTCACCGTGAATGAAAACGGAGATGCAGCCCGTATGATTTCTGAAAATGTAATTTCCGCAGCGACCGACGAGGATGAAGTCCTTCTCCGGCAGCAGGTGCTCCAAGCGATCGCGCTCCGGTTCAGTGAATTTCTTATTTCTAAAATCCATGGAGAGTGCGTAAATGATAGAGTTCACGGGGGATTCCTGGAAGAAATCCGGCATTTCATCATACATGCCTTTTTCTTTGGCGAGGCGGGCGAGACTGTCCTGATCGTGGACGGGGATGTGATAGTAGTCAGAGAGGAGCTTTCCGACGGTGTAGCCGCCGCTGCCGCTCTCGCGTGCGATGGTGATGATCATAGAGTTCTCCTTTCAGCAAAAGTGAAATGTTAAGATTTATTATACCACGGATGTCAAGGGGAATGAGGGGATCCCGCTCGCGAAGCATCCAGCCAAATACCCTATTGACTCAAAGTCGAAAAAATTAAGATTTTATAAAAAAATACGCTTAGTAATTTATGAAAATATAATGATAAAGCCCCTTGCAATCCATCGTTTTCATGGTATAATACATACATAAGTTGACCGGAAGTCAACTTGAAAAACGGATTCCATTTGGCAGGTCTTCCATTCCCCCTGAAAGCTCTGTCATACCATACCTTATGATAAAGGAGGTGGCGCATCACCCTATAGATTCATCTTATTTCTTGATAACAATACCCTCTCTCCTATAAAAGCCCGGTCGATCTCCCCATCGATCGGGCTTTTTATTGCCTTGCAGCACAACAAAAAAGAGGCTCTGCGGCATGCAAGTACATGCTGCAGAGCCTCTTTTGGCTATCCTGCGATGCTCTTCAGTTGGCTGATGAATTCTTCCGCAGACATGGCACCGGTGAGACGGGTGATCTCCTCTCCGTTCTCCAGGATGACGATGGTCGGGATCGACATGATGTCGAAGTCGGCGGCGATATCAGGGAGCTCGTCTACATCGATCTTGGTGAAGTGGATGGCAGAGCCCAGCTCTGCATCCGCAGCCTCCATGACGGGAGCCATCATACGGCAGGGGCCGCACCAGGTGGCCCAGAAGTCGATGAGGGAGAGGCCCTCGCGGGTGGCGATCTCTTTCCGGAATGCTTCTTCTGTATGGATTTCAGTGATCATAGGGATCCTCCTTGTATATGACTATATCGATAAAAATGTATATGTTTTATGTACTCATTATAGCATGTGGGGCAAAGCGGTTCAACGGGCTAACCTTGAAGTTTGAAAGCAGGAATGAGTGGCTAGTGACTAGTGACTAGTGACTGGTAGCTAGGGATTAGGTTTGCGATACGAGAAAACCGCTAGTTTTAAAACTCCGCGGCGCTTTTATTATTTTATGCGCCGCATCTTCCCCGTTGAACCCTCAGAACCTATAGAACCTTCTGAACCTCTTTCCCAATGAAATCAAAGGGAAACTCGCCCGATGAGCTAACCCTGAACCCTTAAACCTTCTTACTTCGTCCCGAAGATGCGGTCGCCGGCATCGCCAAGACCCGGGAGGATGTATTTCTTTTCGTTCAGCTGACGGTCGAGGGAGGCGGTATAGATCGGAACGTCCGGATGCGCCTGGTTCACGACCTCGACACCTTCCGGGGCAGCGACGAGACACATGAATTTGATATTCTTGACGCCTTTTTCTTTCATCATGTCGATGGCTGCGACGGCGCTGCCTCCGGTAGCGAGCATCGGATCGACAAGGATGAAGTCGCGATTTTCCACATCCGGGAGCTTGCAATAGTATTCGATCGGCTTGGCGGTGACGGGATCGCGGTAGAGGCCGATGACACCGATGCGGGCAGACGGCATGAGTTCGGTGAGGCCTTCCACCATGCCGAAGCCGGCGCGCAGGATCGGGACGATGCCGAGCTTCTTGCCGGCGACCTGTTTTCCTGTCGCTTTTTCGAGCGGTGTCTCGATAGCGACATCTTCGAGCGGCAGATCGCGGGTGAGCTCATAGCCCATCAGGAGCGTGATCTCCTGCAGCAGACGGCGGAACTCACCGGAGCTGGTTTCTTTCTTTCTCATAATGGTCAGCTTGTGCTGGATCAGCGGATGATCAATGACATGGATATGCATAATGGCCTCCTTTGGGAAATACAGAGTGAATAGGAAGTAGCGATTTTTGCTTTTCTCATTGTAGCACAAATGAGAGTGGTTTGGGGGAGGGACGGCCTTTTGATTGCGTGCGAAAGTTTCGCTTGAATAAGAAATGTGAAATGAGAAATGCGAAGTGCTGGTGCGGCGCGTTTCGTCATCCTGAGCGGAGGGAAACATCGTATGTTAGAAAATGGCTTATCTGAAACAGGAGAACTGAGTCGAAGGATCTAAGCACCGCGGAGTATCAATAATGGCGAGGCCCGAAGGTGGCATTTCAGTCACCAGTCACCAGTCACTAGTCACTGGCCACTCGAGGCTACTAATCCCTAGCTACCAGTCACTAGTTCTCCTCATCCCTGCTTCCAAACTTCAGGGCACGCCCCACGAGCGAACCCTGTTTTCTTAAATCTTTCTTTAATGACAATTCCCGAAGAATGTTGTAAAATGAAAGACAGTATGACAGAAATGAATTTTTATACTTTTATATATAGTTTGAGGTCCATATAGCTCCAAGTAAAGAAAAGAGGAATCGTATGAAATCCAATAAACTGACATCCCTTCTCTGCGCGCTGGCTCTGACAGGGGCGGTGATGCCGCTTTCTATGGCAGAGGCGGCAGAGCCGGCTCCGGCTGCAGCCGCTCAGGAAGCACCTGCTGAAAGTGTGAACTACACCGATGCCCTGATGAAGGGACTGTCTCTGACGCTTCCTGATGTCCAGAGTGCGGTCGAGTCAGGCACGTTCAAGAATCTTTCACCAGAAGCGCCTAAGCCTGCAGAGCCGGAGCCCGCTCCGCTGCCCGAACCGGAACCAGAACCGGAGCCCGAGCCCGAGCCGGAACCCGAACCTGCGCCTGCCCCGGCACCGGCGGCGAAGTATACCGCAGATCAGGGGAGCGCAGCCACCGAGATCGGATCTGATGGTGCATATGACGGCATGACCTACAGCTCGGACAAAGCGGATGAGAATGCGCTTCGCGTCTCCATGGCATACATCACCGCGAAGGGCGATATCATCACAAAGTCCGGTGACACCTCGAGTGCAGAAAGCAGTGACCTTTACGGGATGAATGCGGCGCTGCTCGTGACCCATGGCGGACACGGGGCTTTCACGGATGTGAAGATTTCCAGCACAGGAAACGGCGCGACGGGCGCCTATGGCTACAGCAAGGGCACGTACATCAATCTGACGAATGCACAGGTCTCCACCACGGGCGCGCAGGCTTCCGGCGTCGAAGTCTCCCAGCGTGCGATGATGAAGGTAGAGGCATCCACGGTCACTACCACCGGAGATCAGTCGCCGGCGATCCGTATCTCTCAAAATGGCGGCATCCTTCTCACCGAAAACTCCGACTTTACCGCTTCCGGCGCGAATGCACACGGCATCTATACCCAAGGCGATGTGACCGTCACAGGCGGCTCTGTCAAGGCGGAAAAGACCAAGGCGGCCGTCATCAAAAATATCAGCTCCATCACGCTCGATGGAGCGACGCTCGAAGGCAATGAGACAGGCTCGCTTCCTTACAATATCGTCATGTACTCGGATGCTGACGCGATCGGTGTCACGGGGACGCAGCAGTTCGAGGCGAATCAGGCAAGCCTCATCTCTCATAAGGGCGGTATGTTCTATGTGACCGGCACCCACTGCCGCATCACGCTGAAGGACAGCACACTCACGCAGGATGAAACGTCGCCTGTCTTCACCATCACAGGCAATGACGGCGGCTACGGCTGGGGCGATGCGGGCGCGAACGGTGGTCACGCGGAAGTCATCCTGTCTCATCAGATCCTGAATGGCGATATTCTCCTCGATACCATCTCGGATATCAATCTCAGTATCAAAGACCAGTCCACCTGGACCGGTGCGATCACCATCGCGCCGAATGCCCAGGAGGGTGCTCCGTACAAGACCAATGCTGATGTCTTCATTGCGGAAGGCTCTACATGGAATCTGACCGCAGACTCTCAGATCACCAGCCTCTTCAATCTGGGCACGATCCATTACAACGGACACACCATCACACTTGCTGATGGGACGGTCATGAAGGAATAAATTGACAGAAATAGAAGATCACGCGGTGCGAGGTAGTCGCATGGCGTGATTTTTTATTTGAGACTGAAGTTTGAAAGTAGGAATGAGTGGCTAGGGATTAGGAGCCTTGAGTGACTAGTGACTGGTGACTTGGGTTCTTCGGCATCGTCATCCCGAGCGCAGCCGAGGGTCTCTACTGCCCTGCAGGAATCAGCGTGTATGCGCTGAGGGGAAACGTGTCTTGGTGCTGCCTCACATCAGGTAATGAGCGTTCTGCCATATAGATTTCTCGGCTACGCTCGAAATGACAACAGCGCGAAGCGCTATCAAAACTCCGCGGCGCTTCATTATTATTTGCGCCGCACCAACCCCTTTGAACCCGTAGAACCTACAGAACCCGCTGAATCTCTTTCGCTCAATCAAAGGGCGGAACGCCCCAAGGGCTAACCCTGAACCCTGAACCTTCATTTCCTCTTGACGCAGCCCTTTCACTAGTGCTATAAATAAAACTATATTTCATATGATATGCGTGCGGCGTATAGCCGTACCTCTCTTTTTCCGTCTGGAGGGATCCCTATGAACTTTAAGAAAGCCATCCTCGTATCGGCTGCAGTCCTCGCGGCTGCTGGCATCATCGCAGGCTGCGGTGATCAGAAAGCCGCGTCCTCTGCTTCTTCGAAAGCTGCCAAAGAAACCACCATCAAGGTCGGCGTATCCCCTGTACCGCACGCTGAGATCGTCGGCGTTGTGAAAGACAAGCTCGCCAAAGAAGGTGTCAAGGTCGAAATGGTCGAATTCACCGATTATGTCCAGCCGAACCTGGCCCTTGCAGATAAGAGCCTCGATGCGAACTTCTTCCAGCACAAACCATATCTGGATGAATTCTGCAAATCCAAAGGCCTGAAGCTGACATCCATGGGGGCTGTCCATCTCGAACCGATGTGCGTGTATTCCAAGAAGCTGAAGTCTTTGAATGATCTTGCTGACGGTGCGCATGTAGCCATTCCGAACGATCCGACCAATGGCGGCCGTGCCCTCCTCGTCCTCCAGTCTGCCGGTCTCATCAAACTGAAGGAAGGCGCTCCGATCACCGCGACCCCGCAGGATATCGCAGAGAACCCGAAGAACCTGGAATTCTCCGAACTGGAAGCCCCGCAGCTTCCGCGTGCCTTGGAGGATGCGGATATCGCGATCATCAATATGAACTTCGCCCTCGAAGCAAAGCTCGATCCGAAGAGTGCCATCTACAGCGAAGGCTCCGACTCCCCGTATGCGAATATCGTAGCTGTCCGTGAAGGTGATGAAAACCGTCCGGAACTCCAGAAGCTCATGAAAGCGCTCACAAGCAAAGAAGTCAAGGACTTCATCGAAAAGAAATACGGCGGCTCTGTCAAGACCGTATTCTGATCGCGCCTTTGAAGAAAAACTCCCCGAAAGGGGAGTTTTTTGTTGGGCGGTGACTAGTGACTAGTGACTTGTGACTGGTAGCTGGGGATTAGTGGCTAGGGATTAGGTTTGCGATACGAGAAAACCGCTAGGGAAACACTGATTCAATCGTTGTCAGATTTCATTCTTGGATTTTTATACAGAGCAAGGAATCATCTGACGCGAATAGCGAGCTATTTAAGGAAGATGATGACGAAGCTATGTATAAAAATCCATATGAAATCCGACTCTGCGATTTAATCAGCGTTTCCCTAATTTCAAACCTCCGCGGCGCTTCTATATTCTTATGCGCCGCACCGCCCCCGTCCTACCCATTGACCTCATAGAACCTGCCGAACCTCTTTCGCACGCAATCAAAGGGCGCCCCGCCCATGGGCTAACCCTGAACCCTGAACCCCGAACCCTTTCCCATTCTCTATTGCTGAACAGTTTCCCATTCTATATAATGATATACTGAGATAGGATCATAGAAAAAATATCATTTTCCACGTCAGGAGCCCTCCATGCGATGCCTTGCTTCGAAAAAGAACATCCAGAATCTTTTATATGCGACACTCTTTCTGCTGCCGCTTCATCCCTATGTGTTTTACGTGACACTTCTCCCATGCCTTCTTCTCTGGGCAGTGAATCATTGCACCACAGGCGAAGTGAAATGCGTGCGCCCTCGCCTCTGGGGACTGCCGGCGGTCTTTTTGGCGTGTGCCTTTTTCTCCGGCTTTAGCTCTCCCGACCCTGCCTTTTCACTCATGAACTGGGCCTTCCAGCCATTGATGTATGCCGCGATCTACCTTTTGATCCTTTCTCTTCTTTCCTCCGTGCGAGAAAAGGAGAAGGCACTCTATGCCTTCCTGGCGGGAGCCATCTGTGTGGCCGCCTATGGCTTCATCCAGTATGCGAATGTGGCAGGGAGGGGAGGCGGAAATGAGGGGGCGAGATAGCTGCAATGATTTCCAGTAGGCGAATGTGGCAGGCATGGCAGCCGATATGACGGCGCAGAGCTGGGTTGATCCCGAGAGATTTCCTCTCCTTCGGCGCCGCATGTATTCGACACTGGAAAATCCGAATCTCCTCGGAGCCTATGCCGTCATGATCATCAGCATCCTCACTGCTTTCTTTCTCAGGGAGCGGCAGAAAAAAAGGAAATGGGCTTTTGCCATCATTCTCTTCGTCCTGCTTCTCTGTCTTGCGCTGACCTATTCACGCGGCGCATGGCTGAGCCTTGCGGCTATCGTCTTAGGGCTCACCCTCTTCTATGACAAGCGATTCGGCTTTCTTTTCTTCCTCATCCCTCTCGTTCTCTTCTTCTACCACGGACAGATGGTCGAGCGTTTTCTGTCCCTTTTCTCCGGCGAGGACACCTCTGTCGGCCTGCGATTTGCCCTATGGGAGAGCACCATCGCCATGATCGAAGAGCACCCGCTTCTCGGTGTGGGGTGGGGGAGCTATTATCTGGCCTATCCCGACTACAACTTCTTCATTCAGGATGAGCACGTCCTCATCTTCCATGCGCACAACATGTATCTCAATATGCTCGCCGAAGTCGGCATCATAGGCGGAGCGGCCTTCCTTATGACCTTTTTCGCCCAGGGCTTCCTCTGCTGGAAGCTCTATCGGGGCAAGGCCAGCCTCTTCACGCGAACGATGGGGCTTGGCGGCCTGCTCATGGTCATGGCCATCGCCGTCCTCAGCATGAGCGACCATGTTCTCTTCGGACGCTCGATCTCTTTCTGCTTCTGGAGCCTTTCCGCACTTTGCGTAGGAAGCGGGGACTGGTGAGCGGTTATCGGGGCAAGAGCGTGAAGGGGGCAGCGATGCCAAAAGCGAAGCACCGGCCTTCACAGATCACCTTCGCGGGAAGCCTTCGAGTGCGGTCCGGCGGCGCTCCCCTGTACCATTTCTATAACCTGCACTGCGAGGATCATCGCTTTCATAGCCTGTAGACTCTGAGTCACATAATTGATGATTTGTCTAATAGGAATTATTTATAACATCCCTATGAGAATTTTAAAAACAAAGAACTTACTTTTTACGAAACTTTCGAAAAAAGTGTGATATAATAACATTGATGACTGAGAAGGTCACAAATACAGTCGGTGAGACCGATGATACCAAGGAGGAGTTTTTCTGATGTTATGAGACATGTTTACATGCGGTCATAGGAAAGCAGAAAGGACTCCTTTTTCTTTTATACTTCGGAAGCACGGCTGTGTTTTTATGAGGCAAAAAGCTCCAGACCATAGAGAAAGCTCAAAGAGGTACTGGACTTTTGATATTTTTATATTTTTGGGAGGATGATAGTAATGATCGACACCAATGATAGCGAATTCCTTAGCAGAATTGAAAGTGCAGATCTGAAAGCAAAAATCTGTGATGCTAAAACTGCAGCAGCTATGATTCAGGCAGGCGACATCCTTGGTATTTCCGGATTCACCCCATGCGGCTATCCGAAGATCACCATGCATGAACTCGCAGAACGTATGAAAGAAACCCCATTCCAGGTAGACGTATGGACTGGCGCTTCTACTGGTTCCCAGATCGATACCGAACTGGTCGCTGTAAACGGCATCAGAAACCGTATGCCATACCAGACCAACGGCAACCTCAGAAAAGCCATCAATGCAGGCAGCATCAACTATTATGACCTTCACCTGTCCCATGTAGCTCAGCAGATTCGTGCTGGCTTCTTCACCAACGTGAAGGGTGAACGTGTCACCGGCCCAGATTTCGCAGTAGTAGAAGTCTGCAAGATCGGACCGAACGGCGAACTGTACCCGACCACTGCTATCGGCAACTCTCCGGTATTCGTAGATACCGCTAAGAAAGTCATCGTAGAAGTCAACACCACCCAGCCGCTGGAACTCGCTGGCATGGCTGATATCTACATGAGAAAGAACCCGCCGCACTGCGAACCGATTCCGATCAAAACTGCTGGCGACCGCGTAGGCACTCCTTACATCCCATGCGATCCGGCAAAGATCGTTGCTATCGTTCCATGCGATCTGCCAGATGTTACCCGTGCACTGGCTCCGCTCGATGACGACGCAGAAGCAATGGGCAACAACCTGATTGACTTCCTGAAAAACGAAGTCGCTCATGGCAGACTGCCGGAAAACCTGCTCCCACTGCAGTCCGGTGTAGGCAACGTAGCAAACGCTGTTATCCATGGCCTCGTAGAATCCGACTTCAAAAACCTTTCCGTATACACCGAAGTTATTCAGGATGGCATGTTCGACCTGATCGATAAAGACAAGATCGACATGATCTCCGGTACTTCCCTGTCCCCATCCCCGGATGGACTGAAGCGCTTCTATGCAAACATTGAAAAATACAATAAGAAGATCATTCTCCGTCCGCAGGAAATCTCCAACAACGGCGAAGTAGCTCGTCGTCTCGGCGTCATCGCTATGAACACCGCTCTGGAAATGGATATCTACGGCCACGTAAACTCCACCCATGTAAGCGGCACCAAGCTGATGAACGGTATCGGCGGCTCCGGCGACTTTGCTCGTAACGGCTTCCTGTCCTGCTTCTTCTGCCACAGCACCGCTAAGGGCGGCAAGATCTCCGCAGTTGTTCCGATGTGCTCCCATATAGACCACACCGAACATGATACCCATGTATTCATTTCCGAACAGGGCGTCGCTGATGTTCGCGGCCTGTCCCCGAAAGAAAGAGCAAAGGTCATCATCAACAACGTCGCTCATCCGTCCTTCAGAGATCAGCTCATGGACTACTATGAAAGAGCATGCGCAGCTTGCGGCGAAAGCCAGACCCCGCATCTCCTTCAGGAAGCATTCAAATTCCATGAAAGCCTCGCTGAAACCGGCGACATGCACTTCAAGAAATAATTTAATTATTCAAGAAGCCACATGAGGCAAGGCATTTAATGCTTTACAAATACAGATAATACTGTATAATTACCTATGGTGATATCTGTCACACGACAGTGTCAATACATGGGTCAGCAAGAGTCCCCAATCGCTGCTGCAATAAGACCCAAATGAGCACTGCAGCAGCCAAGGGCTTTGCGTGACCCCATTGGGAAGATAGATCCTATGTAAGTGGTAAGAAGAACATAAAGTCGCGGCCACCGAAGTCAAGGAAAAGCTTCCTAGAGTTTTACATACTTACTTTTTTAGGAGGAAGATGAACTCATGTCTAACGAATCCCTGAAAGCTAAACTTGCAGCTTACAATGACACCTATGCAAAACAGTGCGCAAAACATCCGGAAAGAGTTGGTCTGAAACACAAGAACCTGTACACCCCACTCGATCTCGAAGGTTTTGACTATGAAAGAGACCTCGGATTCCCGGGCGAATATCCATACACCCGTGGCGTACAGCCGACCATGTACCGTGGCAAACTCTGGACCATGCGTATGTATGCTGGTTTCTCCACCGCTGAAGAATCCAACAAACGTTACAAATACCTGATCGCTAACGGCGGCACCGGCCTGTCCTGCGCATTCGACCTGCCAACCCAGATCGGCTATGACTCCGACGACAAAATGTCCGCTGGCGAAGTTGGTAAAGTAGGCGTAGCTATCGACTCCCTTTACGATATGGAAAGACTGTTCGACGGCATCGACCTCGGCAAAGTTTCCACTTCCATGACCATCAACGCACCGGCTTCCGTACTGCTGGCTATGTACATCGCTGTAGCTGAAAAACAGGGCGTTCCGGCAACTGCTCTTCGCGGCACCATCCAGAACGATATCCTGAAAGAATACGCAGCTCGCGGCACCTACATTTTCCCGGTTAAACCGTCCATGCGTCTGATCACCGATATCTTCGAATACTGCTCCGTAAACGTACCGAAGTGGAACACCATCTCCATTTCCGGCTACCATATCCGTGAAGCAGGCTCCACCGCTGCTCAGGAAATCGCATTCACCATCGCTGATGGTATCGCATACATCGAAGCAGCTCTGAAAGCTGGCATGAAGATCGATGAATTCGCAGGCCGTCTGTCCTTCTTCTGGAACGCTCACAACAACGTACTCGAAGAAGTTGCAAAATTCCGTGCATCCCGTCGTCTGTGGGCTACCATTCTGAAGGAAAGATTCCATGCAGAAAACCCGAAGTCCATGAAACTGCGTTTCCACACCCAGACCGCTGGTTCCATGCTGACCGCTCAGCAGCCAAACAACAACATCATCCGTGTTGCTCTCCAGACCGCTGCAGCAGTTATGGGCGGAACCCAGTCCCTGCACACCAACTCCCGCGATGAAGCTCTGGCTCTGCCGACCACTGAATCCGTAACCATCGCTCTGCGTACCCAGCAGATCGTAGCTTACGAATCCGGCCTGGCTGACGTAGTTGATCCGCTCGGCGGCTCCTACTATGTTGAAGCTATGACCAATGCTATCGAAGCAGAAGCTAAAGAATACATCCGCAAGATCGATGAAATGGGTGGCGCAGTAGAAGCTATTGATAAAGGCTACATCCAGAAAGAAATTCAGGACGCTGCTTACGCTTGGCAGATGTCTGTTGAATCCGGCGAAAGAACCATCGTTGGCGTCAACAAATTCACTATGGAAGAACCACCGGTTACCGGCCTGCTGAAGATTGACGCATCCGTTGGCGAAAAGAAGAAAGCTCAGCTCGCTCAGGATAAAGCAAACCGTGACCAGGCTAAAGTTGCTGAAGAACTGGCTAAACTTGAAAAAGCAGCTCAGACTCCGGCTGAAGGCCCAGACCATGTCAACCTCATGCCAGTCATCCTCGACTGCGTACGTGCATACTGCACCGAAGGCGAAATCTGCGGCGTTCTGCGTAAAGTTTACGGCGAATACAAACCGCACAACACCCTCTAATCTAAGGGCAGCCTGAAGCAAAGATAATTACATTACTCAAATATTTCTGGAGGTAATTTACAATGGCAGACAAACGTATCAGAGTACTGGTAGCTAAACCGGGTCTTGATGGACATGATCGTGGCGCAAAAGTTATTGCTCGTGCACTTCGTGATGCAGGCATGGAAGTTATTTACACCGGTCTTCGTCAGACCGTTGAACAGATCGTTGAAGCAGCAGACGCAGAAGACGTTAATGTTGTAGCTCTGTCCCTGCTCTCCGGCGCTCACAACACCCTCTTCCCGGAAGTTGTTGAAGCACTGAAGGCTAAAGGAATGGGCGACGTTCTCGTAGTTGGCGGCGGCGTAATTCCGGAATCCGATATCCCAGCCCTGAAAGAAGCTGGCGTAAAAGCTATCTTCACTCCTGGCACACCAACCAAAGAAGTTATCGACTTCATTAAAGAAAACGTAAAATAATCGACTTTTAGACTGACTAGCTTGACAGTTTATTAGTTGAAATGTAGCTTGCATGGGGCTGGGGGGATACTCAGTCCCATTGCAACTATATTATTTACTCTTCGAAAAGGCGGTGCATCCATGGAATTTTCTATGAAGGATTTTTGGAATGGATCCAGACGTGCCTTAGCGAGAGCAATTACCATCGTTGAAGACGAACGGGATGGATTTGAAGATGTCATGAAAGAAATCTATCACCATACCGGTCGTGCACAGGTCATCGGTATTACTGGTGCGCCTGGTGCGGGTAAGAGCACACTGTCAGATGCCCTCATTAAGCAGTTCCGTAAGCAGGGCAAAACTGTAGGTATCGTAGCCATCGATCCTACGAGTCCATTCTCCGGCGGCGCCATCCTTGGTGACCGTATCAGAATGAACGACCTGACCTTGGATAAGGGTGTTTATATCCGTAGTATGGGTACGCGCGGCAGCCTCGGCGGACTTTCCCGCAAGACTGCAGATGCGGTCAAACTGATGGATGCTTTCGGTCTCGATGTCATTCTCATCGAAACAGTAGGCGTAGGACAATCAGAAGTTGATATCGTTAAAAATGCGGATACGACACTTGTTGTGCTCGTACCTGGACTAGGCGACGATATTCAGGCTATCAAAGCAGGTATCCTTGAAATTGGTGATGTATTCTGCATCAACAAATGTGATCGCGATGGCGCAGATCGTTTGAACGTCGAAATCGAAATGATGCTTGATCTGGGCGAAGCTCAGAACTGGCGTCCTCCGATTGAGAGAACGATCGCGAACAAGGATCAGGGCGTAGCGGAAGTAGTAGCAGCTCTGGGCGAACATAGAAAGTACCTCGAAGAGTCCGGTCTCCTTGAAGAAAGAAGACGTGAACGGGCTAGAACCGAGATGCTCGAAATGATTCACGATCGCATTTCCCGTCATATTGAGGAAAATATTTCCTCGACGGGTGAATTTAGTGACTGCGTGGAACAAGTCTTTGAACGGAAGACAGATCCGTTCACGGTCGTTGATTCCATTGTAGGCAAAATATTCAAATAATTTTAAAGGAGGAGTTTATTATGGCATTCAAAGTACTTTGTGTGGACCATGTAGGCGTTGCTGTTAAAGATCTTCAGCTGATCAAACAGCAGATGAAAGACATCCTTGGACTGGATCCATCCCTTCCGGATGAAACCGTCGAAGAACAGCATGTAACCACCAGCTTCTACAAACCGTCTGCTCAGACCGAAGCTTGCGAACTCGAATTCCTGGGTTCCACCACTCCGGACGGCCCGATTGCTCGTTTCATCGAAAAAGCAAACGGCGGCAAGAATGGTTTCCAGCATGTAGCACTTCGTGTCGACGACATCGAAGCTTGCCTTGCTGACCTGCAGGCTAAAGAAGTTCCGCTCATCGATAAGAAATATCGTATCGGTGCTGGCGGTTGTCACATCGCTTTCCTGCATCCAAAGGCTACAGGCCTTCTGCTTGAACTGACAGAACGCCCAGGCGGCCCATCCTTCAAGGCTTAATTGAATGATGGCAAATGCCTTGCCCATCGGGGTAAGGCATCCCCCTCACGGGGGTCCCTAAAATTTTTGGAGGTGTAAGAATGGCAACTGTTGCAGAAAGAATTGAACTTCTTCACAAAAACCTCGCTCACGTAGAGGCTATGGGTGGAGAAAAGAAAGTTGAAAAACAGCATGCAAAAGGCAAACTGACTGCTCGTGAAAGACTGGCTCTTCTGTTTGATGAAGGCACTTTCGTAGAAGTCAATGCCCTTGTAAAATCCCGCTGCCACAACTTCGGTCAGGAAAAGAAAGATCTCCCGGGCGAAGGCGTTGTTACCGGTTACGGTACCGTTGACGGCAGACTCGTATTCGCATTCGCACAGGACTTCACCGTTGAAGGCGGCTCCCTTGGCGAAATGCACGCTGCTAAGATCGTTCACGTAAATGAACTGGCTCTCAAAGTCGGTGCTCCTTGCGTAGGCCTGAACGATTCCGGCGGAGCTCGTATTCAGGAAGCTGTCGATGCACTCTCTGGCTACGGCAAGATCTTCTGGTGCAACACCATTGCATCCGGCGTTATTCCGCAGATCTCTGCTATCATGGGACCATCTGCAGGCGGCGCTGTATACTCCCCAGCTCTGACCGACTTCATTTACATGGTCAAGAAAACATCCCAGATGTTCCTGACCGGCCCGGCAGTTGTTGAATCCGTTACCGGCGAAAAGATCACCGCTGAAGCACTCGGCGGCGCTATGACCCACAACCGTACTTCCGGTGTAGCTCAGTTCGCTTGCGACAACGACGAAGACTGCATTAAACAGATTCGTTACCTGCTCTCCTTCCTGCCGAGCAACAACATGGAAGATGCTCCTATCGTTGAAACCGGTGATGATCCGACCAGAACCGATCCGGCTCTCGATACCATCATGCCAGAAAACTCCAACGCTCCATACAACATGTATGACATTATCAAATCCGTAGTAGATAACGGTGAATACTACGATGTAGCTAAAGAATTCGCTAAGAATATCATTACCTGCTTCGCACGTTTCGACGGACAGACCGTTGGTATCATTGCAAACCAGCCAGCATTCATGGCAGGCTGCCTTGACTACAATGCATCCGATAAATCCGCTCGTTTCATCCGTTTCTGCGACTGCTTCAACATCCCGGTTGTAAACATTGTCGATGTACCAGGCTTCCTGCCAGGCAAACAGCAGGAATATGCCGGCGTAATTCGTCACGGCGCTAAGATGCTGTTCGCATACTGCGAAGCAACCGTTCCGAAGATCACCATGATCCTCCGTAAAGCTTACGGTGGTTCCTACATCGCTATGTGCTCCCGTGAACAGGGCGCTGACCAGGTATTCGCTTGGCCAACCGCTGAAATCGCTGTTATGGGACCTGCAGGCGCTGCAAACATCATCTTCAAGAAAGACCCGAACAAAGAACAGCGTACAGCTGAATACGTCGAAGAATTCGCAACTCCATACAAAGCTGCTGAACGTGGCTATGTAGACGCAGTTATCGATCCGAGAAACACTCGTCCGACAATCATCAATGCACTGAAGATGCTTGCTTCCAAGCACGAAGTACATCCAGCAAAGAAACACGGCAACATTCCGCTGTAATATTTGCTGCAAGAAAAACTCTAATTGAAAGGATGGGTACAGATGGATAACAACACAGTTATGTATATCGCGGTATTTGCTGCTATCGTAGCAGTAGTAGCGCTGATCATGATCTGGCAGGTACGTTCATCTCTCAATCAGTCCGCAGCACCGGCACCGGCAGCAGCTCCGAAGAAAGCCGCTCCAGCTAGAGCAGCAGCTCCTAAAGCAGCTGACAATGGTGCAGTTGTAGCAGCAATCGCTGCTGCAATCGTTGCGATGGGTGGCGGCGAAATCGTCTCCATCCGCCCGGCAGCTAGAAGTGGCTGGACCTCTGCATCTCGTCTTGCAGGTGTTTCCGGAACTCAGCAGTTCTAATTGAAAGTTGAAAGTACAATCATTTAGGAGGAAAGACAATGAGAAAATTTACTGTAACAGTTAACGGCCAGGATTACGATGTAGTAGTTAAAGATGGCGGCGCTGCAGCAGCAGCTCCGGCTCCGGTAGCAGCAGCTCCGGCACCGGCTCCGGCTCCAGCACCAGCTCCGGCTCCAGCTCCGGCAGCAGCTCCTGCAGGTGCAGGCGAATCCGTTGAAGCTCCGATGCCGGGCAAAGTTATCCGCATCAACAAACATGTTGGCGATGCAGTTGCTTCCGGCGACGAAGTCCTCGTTCTCGAAGCTATGAAAATGGGCAACCCGATCATGGCTCCATGCGATGGCAAGATCACTGGCATGCCGGTATCCGAAGGCCAGTCCGTACAGGGCGGCGACGTTCTCTTCACCGTTGGCTAATAGCCGATATGAAAAAGCAGCGCGTATGCGCTGCTTTTTTGTTGCAATAAAACGGAGTGGATAAGAGAATCAGGCACTCCATTTTCGATCCCGCGTTACCGCCGTAAGCGGATCACACGTTGCTTTTTTGTATTTGGTGTAGTGACAGCAAGAAGAGGCGGATTAGAAATAGCGACACCGACAAGGGTGAAGCGAATGATCCCATTCATGGTAAAGGAGGATACGTCCTCTCGGCTGATCTCGGTTCTTTTGCGGCAGCTTCCTGTCACGCCTTAGTAGGCATCGTCCTCTTCCATTTCCTGCTTTTCTCTTGCGATGAGGATTCGGAGCATGGTGAGGGAAGCCTGGAGGTAATCATAGTCCTTTGGGAAGGCACAGAGGATGCCGTAGCGGAAGAGAGACTCCTTTTCTTCGGGCGGTACCTGATGAACGGCGATCAGGATATCATCACGACCATAAAGGGCGAGAGCACGCGAGAGGGCGACAGCATTCTTACCTCTGGCGTCACCGGTCGTGGTGTAGAAGACGAAGTGAACGTCGTTGTCTGCTGCGCCTTTGGCTGCATCCTCCGGCTGCTGCGAGGGGCTGACGTCGACGTCCCAGCCGGAGTCTGCCAATGCATTGGCGGCCAGTTTTCGTTCTTCACGATCACTTTCGAGATCATTTTCCATTTCTATGAGGAGAACACGCGGGCGTCTGCCATCAAGTTCAGCAAATTCTTTAGAAAGCCGAAGGGCTTCTTCTCTGACGGTTTCTTTGGTTTTCGGATCGAGTGCCATGGTAAGCTCCTTGTATGAGAATAAAAATAATGATAATGAAATATACTTTACATACAAATCTATTATAATATAAATCATGGCTGCTGTTCAATGCATAATTTGTGATTTCAGATGCAATATTAGCAAGAAATATATAAGACAGAGAAAAACATTGATTGACACTGAGAAGAATATGAATTATACTGAGACTGTAGTCATTTAGACAATTTCATATGGCTGGCAGATGCGAAAGCATAAAAGAGAATCCGGTCTAAGCCGGAGCGGTCCCGCCACTGTAAGGAGGAGTCTCTCACAGATAAGTCACTGGGCGAAAGTCTGGGAAGGCGTGAAGAGATGAGGAGCCCGAGCCAGGAGAACTATCTGCCAATGAATCACCGCGAAGGAAGTAGGGATCTATCCAAGACATGATTTGATTCTGTCTAAGATCAGGGCTTGTGAGAAGGTCAGTATTTCCGTCAACCTGCGAGAGATGGGGAGGGGATTGAGATCGGTCCTGGTCTCATTATTTTCCGGCTGCCCCCACTGGGTCAGTCGTTTTTTTATGGTAGGACCAAGACGTGAACCTGAAGGAGGTGAACTTTCTGTCTGATTGAAATTGTCTAAAGGGGCGTTCTCTTGATTTGCGCTGGTAAGTCAGTGAGCGGCCATAAATTATTAAAGGAGGAACTATTTCATGGATGAAGTAACAAAAGCAACATCCGCGGAAAATCAGGAAAGACAGCTTACCGATAAGGAATTGGAAGCGATTCTGAAACAGTCGGAAGGCAAAATCGATTTCCCACAGGTCACATTTGATGAATTCACACCACCAACCTACGAGGAATGGGTAGATGCGTGCAACGCTCTTCTGAAGGGCAAGCCGTTTGATAAGCTGATGTATACCAAGACGTATGAAGGTATCACTTTTAGCCCGATCTATACCCTGCGTACAGGTCCGGACGCACAGGATGCGATCCTGCCGACCGATGACTATCCGGGTATGGGGGACTTCATTCGCGGTCAGAAAGTCAATGGTTACAAAGAAGAACCATGGGGCATTGCACAGTCCTGTGATGAAGCACTTCCAAAGGAAAATAATGAGCTCCTGAAACACGAAATCGATCGTGGTTCCACGGTATACAATGTACGCCTTGATGCATCCACTCTGCATGGCATTGATGTGACTGATGCTGAAAAACCAGGTGAAACCGGCGTTTCTCTGACCACTCTCGAAGATGTGCATAACCTTCTGGACGGTCTGGATCTTGCAAAGTATCCATTCATGATGTATACCGGCGAATCTGCACTGGCACCGCTTGCTATGGTGGCTGCCGCAGTCAAAGCACAGGGAAAAGATGTGTCCGCGCTTCATGGCGTGATCGGTGGAAGCCCGTTGACACAGCTGCTGACTGATGGCAGGAATAAGGAAAGCCTTGAAAAAGCATACGACCAGATGGCAGAAACCATCCGCTGGGCTCGCAAGAATGCACCGAGCGTAGCGACCGTATTCATCACTTCCGATGTATTCTCTCTGGGCGGCGCACAGGCCGTACAGGAAATCGCATATACCTTCGGCGTCGCTGTAGAGTATGTCCGTGAAATGCTGAAGAGAGGCATTTCGATCCATGATATCGCACAGTCCTTCTACTTCGGCTTCAATGTAGGCGCTACGTTCTTCATTGAAATTGCAAAGCTTCGTGCAGCTCGTCAGGTATGGTCGAACATCATGAAGGCTTTCGGTGCAGAAGAAGAAGATCGTTCGATGAAGATCCATGCAAAACCGGCATTCTTCACAAAGACCATTTTCGATGTGGGCGTGAACATGCTCCGCAATACCACCGAAGCATTCTCTGCTGTCGTTGGCGGTGTAGATACCTACGAAAATGCACCTTATGATGATACCGTCAGAAAAGGTGATGAATTCTCCCGCCGTATCGCTAGAAATCTGCAGATCATGCTGCAGGAAGAATTCGGCATGCTGCGTCCGATCGATGCGGCCGGCGGCTCCTGGGCAATTGAAAAGCTCACCAAAGAGATGGCAGAAAAGATCTGGGCTGAATTCCAGAAGATCGAATCTCTGGGCGGCATGACCAAAGCAATCAAAGAAGGCTATCCGCAGAAAGAGATCAAAGCCGTCCTTGAAAAGCGCTTCAAAGCACTGGATCTTAGAAAAGACCGTGCGGTCGGCAATAACATGTACCCGCTGATGGGCGAAGTGCTCCTCGAAGCTCGTCCGGAAGATACAGAAGCCATTAAGAAGGAACTTGGCGATGCAGCTAAGGCTTACCGTGCGGATCTTGATCTTGCTTTCAGAAGCCAGAAGCTGGCAGAACTCAAAGATGCCGGCGAAGGCGAAGCCATCGACAAAGCGGCTGCAGCAGCTGCTGCCGGTGCGACCATTGGCGAGATCAATGAAGTCGCTGGTAATGCAGAAGGCTCCGTTGCTATCGAAAAGATCGATGCACACCGCTGGACGGAACGCTTCGAAGCACTCCGCTTTGATACCGAAGCATATAAAGAAAAGACTGGCAAGAATGTCGAGATCTTCCTCGCAAACATGGGCAAGATCCCGCAGCATAAAGCCAGAGCAGACTTCTCCACCTCCTTCCTGCAGGTCGGCGAATTCAATGTTCATCTCAATAATGGTTTCCAGGATGACGAAGACAAACCGGGCTCCCGCTGGGATAAGTGCGTAGAAGCACTGAAAGCTGGTGCTGATGACAAAGGCACGCCATATGATGTCGCTGTCATCTGCTCCACGGATGCGACCTATCCGGAAGATGTACCGGCTCTGGCTCCGAGACTGAAAGAAGTTCTCGGTGACGGCACCCTCTTCCTCGCAGGCGCAGCGCCAAAGGATCTGGAAGAGACCTACCGCAAGGCGGGCGTAGATGATTTCATCAGCGTCAAAGCAAACTGCTACGAAATTCTCCGCATGCTGCAGAAAAAGAAAGGAATGATTGAATAATGGCAAACACAAATCCTGATTTCACACAGCTGTCTCTGGGGGAACATCCACACTGCTCCTATGATGAGTGGAAGGAAAAGCTGGAAGCCAAGACCGGCAAAGGCTTTGATGCACTCTATGAACCGACCATGGAAAAGATCCCGGTCGCTCCCTTCTATACCAAAGATGTCTATGATGACTGCAATCATCTGGACTTCATGAGCGGTATCCCGCCATTCCTTCGTGGACCATACTCCACCATGTACGTTTTCCGCCCATGGACCGTTCGTCAGTACGCAGGCTTCTCCACGGCAGAAGAATCCAACGCATTCTATAAGAGAAACCTGGCAGCAGGTCAGAAGGGTCTGTCCATTGCATTCGACCTTCCGACCCACCGCGGCTACGATGCGGATAACCCGCGCGTTATCGGCGACGTAGGTAAAGCCGGCGTATCCGTATGCTCCATGCTTGATATGAACATCCTCTTCGACGGCATCCCGCTGGACCAGATGTCCGTATCTATGACCATGAACGGCGCCGTTCTTCCGATCCTGGCATTCTTCATTTCCGCCGGCATCGAACAGGGCGTCGACAAGAAGATCCTTGCAGGTACCATTCAGAACGATATCCTGAAGGAATTCATGGTACGTAACACTTACATTTACCCACCGGCGATGTCCATGCGTATCATTGGTGATATTTTCGAATACACCACCAAGTACATGCCGAAGTTCAACTCCATTTCCATTTCTGGCTACCACATTCAGGAATGCGGCGCTACCTGCGATCTGGAAATCGGTTACACGCTGGCAGACGGTATGGAATACATCCGCTGCGGCGAAAAAGCAGGTCTGCCGGTCGATGCTTTCGCAAAGCGTCTGTCCTTCTTCTGGGATCAGGGCAAGAACTACTTCATGGAAGTCGCAAAGATGCGTGCAGCTCGTGTCCTCTGGGCAAAGATCCTCAAAGGCTTCGGCGCAAAGAATCCGAAATCCATGGCACTCCGTACCCACTCCCAGACCTCCGGCTGGTCCCTCACCGAACAGGATCCATTCAACAACATCGGCCGTACCTGTATGGAAGCTATGTCTGCAGCGCTCGGTCACACCCAGTCCCTGCATACCAACGCACTGGACGAAGCAATCGCTCTGCCGACCGACTTCTCTGCTCGTCTGGCTCGTAACACCCAGCTTTACATCCAGGATGAAACCAAAGTCTGCAAGATCATCGATCCATGGGGCGGCTCCTACTATGTGGAATACCTCACCAACGAGATCATCAAACGTGCATGGGCACACATTCAGGAAGTCGAAGCACTGGGCGGCATGTCCAAGGCTATCTCCACAGGCCTTCCGAAGATGCGTATCGAAGAATGCGCCGCTCGTCGTCAGGCAGATATCGACTCCGGCCGTGAAACCATTGTCGGCCTGAACAAGTACAGACTGGCGAAGGAAGATCCGCTGAACGTTCTCTCCATCGATAACACCGCTGTACGTAACGCACAGATCAAACGTCTGGAAAAACTCAGAAGCATCCGCGATCCGGAAGCTGTCCGCCGCGATCTGGAAGCCATCACCAAGTGTGCAGAATCCCGTGAAAACGGTAACCTTCTGGAAGCTGCTGTCCAGGCAGCACATGACCGTGCATCCCTTGGCGAAATCTCCGACGCTGTTGAAAAGGTATCCGGCCGCTTCAATGCAGTCATCCACACCATTTCCGGCGTATACTCCAATGAATTCGATGACACCTCCGAACTGGACGAAGCAAAGAAACTGGCTAACGAATTCGAAGCTCTCGAAGGCCGCCGCCCGCGTATCTTCCTCGCGAAGATGGGCCAGGATGGTCACGACAGAGGCCAGAAAGTCCTTGCTACCTCCTTCGCAGATATGGGCTGGGACGTCGACGTAGGCCCGCTCTTCCAGACTCCGGAAGAAGCGGCACAGGATGCCGTCGACAACGACGTTCATATGGTCGGCTTCTCTTCCCTGGCAGCAGGTCATAAGACCCTGCTCCCGGCTATCGTCGAAGACCTGAAGAAACTCGGCCGTGAAGATATCCTCGTAGCTATCGGCGGCGTTATCCCGCCACAGGATTACGAATTCCTGTACGACCATGGTGCAGTTGCTATCTTCGGACCAGGCACCAACATTCCGAAATGCTGCATTAAGCTGCTCCAGATGCTCGTAGACCGTGCTAAGGAAGAAGCTAAGGCAGAATAAGGTTGTCTAACGTTTTCTGACACTGTCATTCAATGCGTATCGGCAAAGGGTTCAAGGTTCAGGGGTTTACTAGAAATGGTGATACCCTAACCTGAACCTCGAACCCTGAACCAATGACCATTTCGCAGCTGGAATAGTGACAGAAGCGTTTTAAAGAAATCTGATTTCTTGTCCTGCGCGGAGCCGAGGGCGACCTCGGCTCCCTAGCAGGGCTTGCAATCTGCATCGAGTGATAGCCTGGAAAGCAGAGGAATGGAAATGGTGATGGATAGTCACCGCGCCCGGTCACTATCACTACCAATGAATCACGCTTGATACACATCATATTTTCATTTGGCAGTCCTCCTTTTCATGATCCATCTACAGGGGGAAAAGCCAGGAAAGGGAGGGTATGACAAATGCCTGAAAACAATGATGATTTAAGACCCAGCTGGGTACCGGAAGAGAAAAATCCTGAATTCGCCTGCTCTGTCATGCGTGGGATAGATACCACGGCAAACAGCATCACAGGGGCGAAGGAATACCCGGATGCTCCGCTTCGAAAAGTGCCGCTTCGTAAGAAAATGACCGTCGAACAGTACATCGACGGTGTGGCCAAAGGGGATCGTGTGACGCTGTCCAAGGCCATCACGCTGATCGAAAGTAATGCGCCGAAAGATTTCGACAAAGCGCAGCGCGTACTGCAGGGACTTCTCCCTAAAACGGGCAAGGCTCTCCGTATCGGTATCACCGGTGTACCGGGGGCCGGCAAATCGACCTTCATCGAGTCCTTCGGCCAGATGCTCTGCCATCAGGGCTACAAAGTCGCCGTTCTTGCCGTCGACCCGACCTCATCCATCACCGGCGGCTCTATCCTTGGTGATAAGACACGTATGCAGAACCTGTCTCGTGAACCGAACTGCTTCATTCGACCATCTCCATCCAAAGGCACTTTGGGCGGTGTCGCGAGAAAATCCCGTGAGACCATGCTCCTCTGCGAAGCTGCCGGCTGTGATGTCATCCTTGTCGAGACCGTCGGTGTCGGTCAGTCGGAGACCACGGTCCGCTCCATGGTCGATTTCTTCATGCTCGTCGTACTGACAGGGGCCGGCGATGACCTCCAGGGCATCAAGAAAGGCATCATGGAGCTTGCCGATGCCATCGTTGTCAACAAAGCGGATGGGGATAACCTCGAGCGTGCCAAGGTCGCGCAGGGCGAGTATGAAAGAATGTGCGAATTCATCCGTCCGGCTACCGAAGGCTGGAAAACCCATGCTTACCGCTGCTCCGCGATCAAGAAAACAGGTCTTTTGGAGCTCTGGGCTGTCATGCGTGAATTTGAAAAAGTCACAAAGAAATCCGGCATTTTTGAAAACCGCAGACAGCGCCAGATCCTTGACTGGGTGAACAGCATGATCGATGAACATCTGCATAATCTCTTCTTTGAAGATCCGCTCATCAAGAGCCGTCTGCCATCCGTCAAAGCGGCTGTCCTTGCGGGCGTCGTCTCCCCAAGTCAGGCCGTCACGGAGCTTATCCGCTCCTTCGATATGGATCGCGCATCCATCAAGCATTTGGAGGAAACGGAAAAGTAGCTTTGTGACTAGTGGCTAGGGATGAGTAGCTAGGGATTAGGAGCCTCAAGGAACTAGGGAAACGCTGATTCAATCCGTGTTTCCCCTGGAAGACATCTGACTCCCGTATCGTCATTTCGAGCGAAGCGAGAAATCTTCCTTGCAGACCGATCAATGATGGATGTGTGAATGCAGAAATACGTAGAACCAAGGCGTCGGTTCCCATCCGTGTTTCCTTAATCAGCGTTTTTGTAAATGCTACTCTTTGGCATCGCCCCATATATACTCGGGGCGATGCCTGCGTCTTCATTCCTCATTCGAGCAAAGATTTCATTCACAATCAAGGGACAGCACGTCCCCGGAGCTAACCCGAAGCCCTTATCTTACATCTCAATGCGCCCATGATGTGCGCAATGTGAAAAGGAGAATCATACATTGTTTACAAAAGATCTATACCTGGCCGGTGGATCCTTCCATGGGCTGCAGGAAGTGTTTTCGAGGATCTACGGTGTCGTAGATACTCAGGCGGGCTATGCGAATAGCTGTATCGAAGCTCCGTCGAAGGAGCAGGTCGCCGATGGGAGCGCAGAGGCTGTGGAGTGCGTGAAGGTCACGTACAATCCGAAGAAAATCGACATCGGTATGCTCCTTAACGTATTCTTCACCATCATCAATCCTTACACCGATGGCATTCAGGGGAAATATGTCGGCCCGCAGTACCGAAGCGGGATCTACTATACGAGCAAGGAGGATGTGCCGCAGATCAGCTACTTCCTTGTTTTCATGCAGAATCGCGGCGTCGCTCATCAGATGACGGACAATGCCCTTGTTGTCAATGAATTCGAAGGAGAAGGGAAGGTGCGCCCGAAGGTCAGGACAGAGATGAAAGAGCTGGTGAATTTCTACCCTGCGGACGAAGAAGAGCAGCACTATCTCAGAAGTCACCCGGATGCATATACCCCCATCGATATTCATTTGCTGGAAGAATTAAAGATCATACAGTAATTAGGAGCTGTGAAGAAATGAATCCGCATTTCTTCACAGCCCTTTTTTACTTTGCTTTCATTTGGTTCAGGGTTCAGGGTTCAGGGTTCATGGTTCATGGTTCAAGGTTCAAGGTTCAAAGGGTTCAAAGGGGGTGGTGTGGCGCATTTCGTCATCCTGAGCGGAGAAAAAGGTCGTGTGTTAAAAAATGGCTTATCTGAAAATATGAGAACTGAGTCGAAGGATCTAAGTGCCGCGAAGTATAAAAACAGCCTTCCCCTCGAGGGGAAGGTGCCCCGAAGGGGCGGATAGGGCACTGGCGGTATGAAAGACAGTTGAAGAAAGTGGAGAGGTGCGCGGCACACGTGGGGAAAACGTGTGTCCCTGAGCCTCGAATAACAAAGATTTCTCGCTTCGCTCGAAATGACGATACAGGGATGAGGATCATTCAACATCATTTTTTACCGCGATGGGGATCTATCCTCCGCCTTCGGCGCGCCCTTTCTTCAAGGGGCTACTCAGCTGTCATACAAATGCGCTGCCCCGAGCACCACCGATAAAGGCTACAAAATGAGAATACCGCTTCCCCCGCATCACAGCCTTCCCCTCTAGGGGAAGGTGCCCGAAAGGGGCGGATAGGGTGACTATGGCATGAAAGACAGCTGGGATAAGGTTTTCCGGTCACTCCTATGAGAGCTGCAAGTTCCCCGCGGCAGATGGAACGCGAAAATGAAATGATCGTTATTTCACATCGCCTTTTTGGTCAGGGGAAGGGGAATGCTGATCAGATCTAGCAATGATGGGATCCGTGTTTCCTTGGCTCGTGGGCATGCTGTCCTTTGATTACGTTTGAAAGTTTCGCTTGAATGAGAAATGGTGGTGCGGCGCATAAGAATATAGAAGCGCCGCAGAGTATAAATAGGGCGATGCCCAAAAGTGGCATTTAAGTCACCAGTCACCAGTTACCAGTTACAAGTCACTAGTTACTTGAGGCTCCTAATCACTAATCCCTAATCCCTAGCTACCAGTCACCAGCCACCAGAGGCTCCTCTCAATTTATTTCCTAAACGCATTCATGAATTTCTCATTGACATACATGACAAATGGTGCTATCATGTACTTAACCGAATAAGAAAAGGTAAGTGCCTTAAAGGCTTAATAGGGAAGACCGGTGAAATGCCGGCACGGTCCCGCCACTGTAATGCAGAGCGAATCCATAATGTCACTGAGAGATCGGGAAGACGGATAAGCGAGGAAGCAGAGTCAGGAGAACTGCTTATCTTGGATCACCGTTATGACCCACGAGCGATGGGAAGGGGATGTCTTTACAGATGTCTCTTTGCGTTCGTGCAAAGAGGTTTTTTAATGGGGATTTCGGTACTTGAATAACTTCATAAGAAAACAGGTGCCTTGTAGGGCTTAATAGGGAAGACCGGTGAAAGACCGGCACGGTCCCGCCACTGTAATGCAGAGTGAATCCAACGAAGTCACTGATTTGAGGAGATCGGGAAGGCTGGAGGAGCGAGGAAGCAGAGTCAGGAGAACTGCCTGTTTTGTACAACCGTTTGACCTACGAGCGATAGGAAGGTGTGCTTGACTGCAAGTCCTTTTGACGTGCATATTCCACCCTTTTTCTATCCAAAAGGGTGGAATTTTTGATTTCCTTCTGCGGCATGATGAGGATCAATGAAGCAGAGCCCCTTTTGCTGAGGATGGTGACAGGGAACACTATTCTCCGAGTAGGTCCTACGGTATCTATCGTTATCTTGACGGGTGGCAGGCGGTAAATGCCTGAACTCCTTACTATCGATGTAATGCCTTCGGGCTTTACATATACCTGTGGGGATTTTTCTCCATGGTTCATCTCCTTTCAGGTGATGGTCATAAAGAAATTTCATTTCTTTTGGGAAAATGATCATCACCACCCCTTCTACGAATACTTCTTCGGAAGTGACTATATATGATGTATTCCTCAGTATCTGAGGTTTACATATACCTGTGGGGTTTTCGTTCCCCATGGTTCATCTCCCTTCAGCGATGGTTTCAACAGGGAAATGGAATCATCGCCCCCTTTTACAGATCCTTCCCTTAGGGAAGTTCCTATAGGAGGATATTTCCTCCACTCTTGGCCGGCTTATCCGGCTGACTCGACCTCCTTGGGACGTTATCGTCCTTCTGTCAGGATGGCATCAGGGAATGCCATCCTGGCTCCCTTTCTTTGGTAATAACTTTCTACGAAAGCTATTATACAGGTTCTCATTACGGAGCCCAACCAGCTCCAACCCCTTTGGAAGCGGCGCATGTCGCTTCTCTTTTTTTATGCAAGATGGTATGGGCGACGCTCATTTAGCTTGCGGTTATCCTGCTTCTGTCTTATGGTATCATTCGGACTGAACTGCATCCTATAAAAATTCTTGTAAAAGCTGACTCTGCGATTTAATCAGCGTTTCCTTAGATCCTTCGACTCAGCTGCCATTATTCAGAGAAGCGTTTCCCTAACATACAGCCTTTTTCTCCGCTCAGGATGACGAAAAGCGCCGCACCACCACTTTTTATTCCTCACTAAAAAAAGCAGCCCGGGGCTGCTTTTTCAAATCCATCCAAACCGCCTGCATGCTTCATAGATGCCGTCTTCATCGGCCCGGCTGGTGATGTACTTGGCTTTTTCCTTGAGCTGTGGCTTGGCATTTCCCATGGCGATGGAGAACCATTCGGGGCGGAACATGGTGCAGTCATTCATGCCGTCGCCAAAGACGATGATGTCTTCATCCGGAATGGCGAAGCGGCGCTGAAGCTCTTCGATGCCGTGCTCCTTATGGATAGGCTCGATGAGCATGGTATCCGCACGGAACCAGACGTGAGGGAGTGGGCCTAAGGGGATCTCCGCTTCCTCCTGCTTGCTGCAGGCGATGAAGATCTTGTGGATGACGGAGGCGGTGTGAAAATCAAAAGCGGGGTCCACTTCCGTCTTGTAGTAGCGGTCTTTCACCTTCGCAAGGTACCTATTCGTGGTCGTGATGCGGTATTTCTCATTTCTGATCGCAAGCGCCCAGGGATGCTTCTCGCAGTCGATGGCAGAGAGCATCGCGAAGCAGTCTTCAAGTGCAAGACCTTCATCATAAAGGATCTTACCGTCTATGGTGACTGCATTTCCTCCATCGGAGACAGCGGCTGTGATGCCAAGGTCACATGCGACCTGCCAGGCGTCTGCCTGAATGCGTCCGGTCGCTAGTGAGACGAAGTGCCCTGCCTTTTGGAGGCGTCGGATGGCTTCTCTGGTGCTGTCGGGATAGTCGGCAGTAAGCGGCGTGGTCAGCGTGCCGTCGATATCAAAGAAAAAGTATTTCTTCATAGGGCCTCCTTGGAGAATCATTTTCTTTCATTATACTACATGTTCCCTGTTTCCCAGCCAGATCCCGAAAAGGAGTATGACGACGCCGATGATCTGCAGGAAGGAGATCGATTCGCCGAGAAGCAGGAAGGAGAAGAAGAGGGCGGTGGGGAGCTCGCTGGCAGAGAGAAGACTGCCGAGGCCGGAGGAGATGTGCGGCATCCCGCTGCTAAAGAGGAGCGGCGGGAGGAGGACACCGAAGAGGGTGAGGGGAATTCCGTAGGGAAGGATAGAGGCAAAATGCGCAGGCGATACCGGAAGGTCGGGCGGCAGAAAGAGGAGAACCATCACGAGCGCGCCGCTTACCATGAGGGCGCTTTTTGTGATAGGATGGATGCCTCGCCCGATGCGGTTCATGCAGAGAAGGCCGGTGGTGTAGGAAATCGCGGTGGCAAATCCCCAAAGCATGCCGGCAGAGAGGGAAAAGGTGGCAGTGCTTCCGATCACGCCCGCGGCCAGTACAGTGCCTGTAAGGACGATCGCGATGGAAAGGAGACGGATGCGGGTGGGCTTCTCACGTCGGATCACGCACTCGGCGAGCGTGCCGAGCCAGATGGACTGGAAAAGGAAGATGACGGCGAGCGAAGCGGGCAGGGTCTCCAGCGCGTGGTTGTAGAGCATCGTGGTGCCTGAGAGCGGAATACCGGTCAGGAGAAAGGCCAGTGCGGTCTTTTTCGCGGGGAATCTCCGCACGCGGAGAAGCCAGATGATCCAGAGCAGAAAAAATCCAAGAAAATACTGGATGGAAGAGACGTCATTGATAGAAAAGCCCGACCGATAGGAGAGCTTGACAAGTGTGGAAATGATACCATAGGAAGCGCCGCCGGTCAAAACGAGTGCGGCATAAAATGTTTGTGACATAGATGGGTGACTCCTTTTGCATGTTCCTATTATAGCATGAGAGAAGGGGGCTGGGGGCCGCGGAAATACGGCGTCCCCGCTGGTGCCATCTTTTGCGCTCCCCTCTTCACATAGGCGTTCTCGCAAATGGAAAAAGCCGGAGCCTTTTCATTGTCGACTATAGCAATAAAAATAAATTGACAATATACCTATCTATCTATACAATATAAATTGACTATGAAGAACCATATTTGTTATTATTAAGTATCATTGTTATCCTGGTTAGCAGCAGGTGGCGGGGAGGATCTCTGTCCGCTTCCTGTTTTACTCTAAGGAAAGAGGACATATGGAAGAAACTATGACACAGGATGGGAAAGAGATCCTCTTCGACATCCGTCATTTGACACATACCTTCGAGACGGAGGACGGGAAGACATTCGACGCGCTGTCGGATGTGACCTGCACGATCCCGAGGGGATCCTTCACCGCCATCATTGGCACAAATGGGAGCGGCAAGTCTACACTGGCAAGGCATCTCAATGCCCTGTATCTTCCGACGGCGGGCGAGGTCATCGTAGAAGGCATGAAGACCAGCGACATGGAGCATATCTGGGACATCCGGCAAAAGGTCGGCATGGTCTTTCAGAATCCGGATAACCAGCTGGTCGCGGCTATCGTCGAAGAAGACGTCGCCTTTGGCCCGGAGAATCTGGGTGTACCCGCAGAAGAAATCCGAAAGCGCGTGGACTATGCGCTGGAAAAAGTCGGCATGAGCGCCTACCGTACGCATTCACCGGCGATGCTCTCCGGCGGACAGAAGCAGAGGATCGCCATCGCCGGCGTACTCGCGATGCATCCGGACTGCATCGTCCTGGACGAACCGACGGCGATGCTCGACCCTCTGGGACGCAAGGAAGTCATGGATACCATCCATGAGCTGAACCGCTCGGAAGGGATCACCATCGTACTGATCACCCATTTCATGGAGGAAGCCGTGACGGCGGATCATGTGCTGGTCGTCGACCGCACGAAGCTCCAGATGCAGGGGACAGCACGCGAAGTCTTCTCGCAGGCAGACAAGCTGACGGCCATGGGGCTCGATGTCCCGGTCGCTTGCGACCTTGCCCATGGGCTTCGGAAAAAAGGTTACGAGATTCCTGAAGATTGCATGACAGATGAGGAGCTGGGAGAAGCACTATGTCCATACGCGTCGAACATATAAGTTATATTTATGGCAAGGGCTCGCCATTTGAAAAGACGGCCCTGGATGATGTCGATCTCACCATCGAAAAAGGAGAATTCATCGGCATTATCGGTCATACAGGGAGCGGGAAATCGACACTCATCCAGCACCTGAATGGGCTCATCCATCCGACCTGCGGCAAAGTCACCATCGATGGTGTCGACCTTGCCGAGAAATCCAAAGCCGCCGTCGCCAAGCGCCACTCGGTCGGCATGGTTTTCCAGTACCCGGAGCATCAGCTTTTCGAAGAAACCGTCGCCAAAGACATCGCCTTCGGGCCGATGAATCTGGGGTGTGATGAAGAAGAGGCCGGAAAGCGCGTGAAAAGCGCTATGAAATTTGCCGGTCTTGACTACGACACCTTCGCAGGCCGCTCGCCCTTCCGCCTCTCCGGCGGGCAGCAGCGCCGCGTCGCCATTGCCGGCGTCATCGCGATGCACCCGGATTTCCTCATCTTAGACGAACCATCGGCAGGCCTTGACCCCATCGGGCGGCGGGAAATTTTCTCCCGCATCCAGAGCTGGTACAAGAAAGGCGTATTCTCCGTCATCCTCGTCTCGCATAATATGGATGACATCGCACGCCTGGCGACCCGCCTTCTCGTCATGCACAAAGGCCGCCTTGTGCTGGACGGCGAACCGATGGATATCTTCCTCCACCACAGAGAAGAACTCAAGGCCTGCGGCGTCGATGCTCCGCCCCTCACGCAGACCCTTCTCTACCTGAAAGAGAAGGGCATCCCCGTGCCGGAAGAGGCAAAAACGACCGAAGAAGCCGTAGAAAAAATGGCAAAGATGCTGGGAGGTAAGACACATGCTCACTGATATGACCCTCGGCCAGTACTATCCCGGCCATTCGTACCTGCACCAGATGGATCCCCGTGCGAAGATCCTCTGTACCATGATTTTCATCGTCGCGATTTTCCTCGCGAACAACCTGTATTCCTACATAGTCGTCGCTGGCTTCACCTTCCTTGCCATCGCCCTCTCCGGCGTACCTGCGAAAATGATCTGGAAGGCCATCAAGCCCCTCTGGGTGATCCTTGTTTTCACCATGCTCATCCACATCCTCACCACCCCGGGGACGGAGATCTTTTCGTGGAAATTCATTCACATCAGCGAAGAAGGCATCAGGAACGGCATCGTCATGACACTGCGCCTCGTCTTCCTCATCGCCTTCTCCTCGCTTCTCACCTATACCACGAGCCCGATCGTCCTGACCGACGGCATCGAAGACCTCCTGATGCCATTCCGTCGTTTCGGGGTTCCCGCGCACGAGCTCGCCATGATGATGACTATCGCGCTTCGTTTCATTCCGACACTTTTGGAAGAAACTGACCGCATCATGAAAGCCCAGTCCTCCCGAGGCGCTGACTTTGTGAACGGCAATCTTTGGCAGCGCGCCAAGAACATGATCCCACTCCTCGTCCCGCTCTTCATCTCCGCCTTCCGCCGCGCCGACGACCTCGCGACCGCCATGGAAGCCCGCTGCTATCGCGGCGGCGAAGGACGTACCAAGATGCACCAGCTCTCCTATACCTGGCGGGATAGAAATGCCTTCATCGCCATTGCCCTCGTGACCGGCGCCCTCATCGCGCTGTATGTAGTCATGAGATAGAATGGGGCGTGGGGTTAGCCACATGGAATCCTGAAGTTTGAAAGCAGGGATTAGAAGTGACTAGTGACTAGTGACTAGTGACTAGTGACTAGTATTGCGTATTTCGATTAAGAGAACCTTCAATCGACATACAAATGTAGTCAGAATTAGCGTCGTAACGTCTTGCTTCCCCCTTCGGGGGAAGTGCCGAAGGCAATAGGGGCATGCCAGCGGTATAGCGTGCTATGTTGAATAGTCCGACGCTATCGATATTCCAACACTTTCATGCAATACCGCTACGTAGCCCCCTCTCCCCTTCGGGGAGCTCCCCCGATGGGGAGCCAAGATATTCCACCACTTCTCACTAAGTCCAGAAGTTAACAAATCGAAATACTAGTGACTAAATGCCACTTTCGGGCATCGTCCATTGAAAATTGCGGCGGAACCGCCACCACTATTTCTCATTTCTAATTCGCGCAAAGCTTTCATTCATAATCAATGGGTGGAGCCGCCCAAGGGGCTAGCCTATCAACCCGAGCCTCTAATCCCCAATCACCAGTCACTAGCCACTAGTCACTATTCACACCGAAGGATCATCCCATGCGAAATATCTGGATCACTGTTTCCTACGAAGGAACAAACTATGCCGGCTTCCAACGCCAGCCCACCCGCATGACCGTGCAGGAAATGCTTGAGAATGCACTTCTTCAGCTGACGGGAAAGAAGACAACCATTTACTTCGTCGCCCGCACCGATGCCGGCGTCCATGCCTATGGGCAGGAGTGTACCTTCTACACCGAGTCCCGCATTCCGCAAGACCGCTTCGTCCACGCCATGAATGCCCTCCTTCCGCGTGATATCCGCGTCCGCCAAAGCCGGGAGATGGACGAAGACTTCTCCGTCCGCCGCCGCAACTTCGGCAAGACCTACGGCTACCTATTGACAGAGAGCCGCGAAGCCTCGCCCTTCCTCGTGCGTACCATCTGGCGCACCGGTAAGCAGCTCGACCTTGCGAAAATGGAAGCAGCCGCCAAAGTCTTGGAAGGCCGCCACGATTTTACTTCCTTCCGTGGGAACAACGCCGTCCCCTCCGATCCCGTGCGGCTTGTCCATGAGATCCGCCTTCGGAAAGCGGGGCCCCTCATCTGGATCTACGTCACCGGCGAAGGCTTTCTCTACCACATGGTCAGAAACATCGCCGGCGCTCTCGTTGATGCCGGGAGCAGCGTCCTCACTCCTGATGATCTCGAACGGATTTTGGAAGCCCGCGACCGACGAGAGCTCGGTCTCACCGCTCCGGCAGAAGGTCTTGCCCTTCTCAAAGTCTATTTCCAGCCGATCACGAAAGAAGCGATCAATGAGACATTGCAAGAGCCCCTCTACCCTTGGTGCGGCGCATAGAAAAAAGGAGCTGTGAAGAAATGAATCCTCATTTCTTCACAGCCCCTTTTTACTTTGCTTTCATTTGGTTCAAGGTTCAGGGTTCAGGTGGCGGCTTCGCCGCCCTTTTTAGAAGATGGTATTCTCGTATCGCAGCCTTCCCCTCTAGGGGAAGGTGCCCGAAAGGGGCGGATAGGGTGACTATGGCATGAAAGACAGCTGGGATAAGGTTTTCCCAGTCACTCCTATGAGAGCTGCAAGTCCCCCGCGGCAGATGGAACGCAAAAATGAGATGATCGTTATTTCACATCGCCTTCTGATATTAGTGATTCCTTAGCCGTTAGAAGATCAGACAAAGGCACTATGCTTATCAAAGTCCTTTTGCCGCTTTGAATGTAAAAGGATATAATAATGGAGTCAGCGATTCAGTATGACATTGGTTTTGAATTCTGTGGCATAATTAGTGTTTCCCTAATTATGCCACAGATCCATGCTTAAAAGCCAAGGGGGCCGGTCAGGATCTCTGGGTCTATTATAGAGTTAAAAATCTGCCCAAATCAGGTGAAACCACCTTTTGCTATAAAGGAAAGGTGATCATAAGGTTTTGCAAATACTCATTGTTAGTGCTAGAAAGACATAGAAGCTAAAAAGATCAAGGAGTTACAAGATGTTAGATAACATATTCTTAATTATTGCAAGGATAACAGGCGTAATATCTATATATCTTATACTAACAAGAATTGCTCCTATTGAAGAAAAGTATAAAATATATTATAAATGTGTTTTTTTCATTTCTTTGGCGTTCTATGTTTGGTATTAGCATTTGTCGGAATAACATTTTTCTTCTTCAAAGTCGACAATCTAGATATACCGGATTATTTAGACATAAGTATTCAAATGATTTTTGGAGGGTATATATCAATAGGACAAAGTGAAAAAATTTATCTGATAAAAAGGAAAACGCAAGGAAAAGATTATGATGCGAAACGTATTAAAGAAATTAACGAGACACAGTTAACAATTGTATTGATGCTTTTTGTCTGTTTTTGGCTATAGGATAGGAAGGATAACGGAATAAGATGAATAAATGGAAGCAGGAGACAACATGTCACTCACCGGGGCTGTCCTATCTGCCTTAGGAGAAGAAGGCTCCCTGATCCTTCATGCCGGAAAGAACCTCACCATGGACACGGATACTCTCGAAGCCAAGACAGACATGACGGAGAACAGCGACAATTACATGCGTACCTATAGAAAAACAGAGACGACAAACACACTTGCTGCAGGAAAAACTATCACCCGTGCGGCGGGTGAGAATTTGAGCGCCAGAAATACGACAGTCCTTTCAGAAAACGGTCAAATAACGGTTGCCGCCAAGGGTGACGTGAACCTGGAAAATGGCTATAATGAGTCCAAGGACGACTACGGCCTGAAATACAAGGAACGCGGTCTCCTCTCGAGCAAGACCACAACGATCAAGAGCCGTGACGAAAGCAAGACCGTGACAGCCTCGACCCTTTCGGGGGATGCCGTGCAGATCACCGCAGGCGGGAATACAAATATGACTGGATCCCAAGTCATCGGTACATATGACGTCGCGATTTCTTCCGGTTCAGAAAGAAGGTGACAAACTACGACTGAAATTGATTTAATTCGAGTTATCCTACTCTTTGGTGTTTTTCGTATGATTTGGAAATGCTTTCATAAGTTTCCACAGGAATATTTTCACGAAACAAGCTACTTTTTACTGTACACTTTTTCATATTCATGTTTTATAATTAGTTTTTTAGTCTTACTCTTTATAACGAAGATTTCTGTAATTTTACATATTGTTGAATTTAATATGTTTCTAGGAATTTGTCTGATGTTAGGAGTATCGGGAATTGGTATTTTGGAAGCAATCAAAAAAAGGGCAATCTTAGATTATAAGAATTATGGAATAAAGTTGGGAAATGAATATAAGAATAATATAATTCGTAGAAATTTTTTAATAGTTATAGAAGCTATAATGATAGCTGTTGTCATTGCTTTAAAGTATTCTCTTTTAGGAGTGCAATAGAACAAATGACAGGTTAAAAAAATATATTCAGGAGATAAATTCCAAATTTGTGGGCACAGGATTCTATTTGAGGTGTATTACTAGAAACATGACCATCATCTTTGATAAAGACATCCATGTGAATGCATCGGATATTATCGCATGGAAAGATATTTCAATGACCGGCGAATTTGTAGATACTGAATACATTTGCAATATAAAAAATTTGTAATGGTATGAGGTTAAAATGACTGTGAAAACTGATGCAAAGAGCACCATCGCTTCTATTTGTATAACTGTTATTATTATTCTCTTGTGGGCAGGCTTTACCAGTGATTATGTAGAGCGCGTTAAGTTGGAGTGGGAAAAGAACGCACATGATCAGAATACCTCTGTAACAAATAATGGAGGGAAATGATTATGTATAGAAAGGGTCCAGCATTTGATGTATTTCTGATCATAATTTGTATCTATCTTATCAAGACTTTCTTTCTAAAAAAGGACTTATCAATACAGGAAAAGTTTTGGATAGAACATTCTAATCCTTTGATAAGAAACCTGTTTGTCTTTTCCGTATTAATGGAAATTGCATATGTGTTTCTATGCGATATTGGAATATTGCAAGGGGTGTATTATTTGTATGTAAGCGGTTTAATGTTATTCAACGTATTACTGTCATTATCGGGAATTTGCTTTTTACGAATGAAGTTTGGCCCTAAAAATTGGAAATATCGTTATGGAACGAAAATGGGGTTGGGAGCAATTGTTAGCATGGTATTGATATATGTATTAATGTATTTCTTTTGGGATTACTAAGCGCCTTATTAATTGGTGTGTGATTGAAGTCTTGATGGATGTCGGCATTGCCTATATAAAAGTGAGCCATTTAGGGCAATAATGGCCGTGAAAAGGTGAGCCACATTTGGTTGGCATCCCATATCATTGGATTAGACGTAAGAGCGATGAGCTTTGCAGGCTCATCGCTCTTTTGCACTTTCTGCATGCGAAAAAATAGAATTTGTTTTCCCGATAAATCATGCTATAATACGAGTAGAGTACTAAAAAAACGAAAAGAGTACTGGAGGAATCATTATGGATGAACAGCTGATCGCGGCGGCGAAGGAAGAGATGCGGCTGCACTCGGTCAAATTCACGATGGACGATATCGCAAGAAAGCTCCATATCTCGAAAAGCACGCTGTACCAGAAGGCGTCTTCGAAGGCGGTGCTGATCCGCATGGTGTGTCTGGCAGATCAGGAGGCGTTTCGGAAGGCGAAGGAAGCGCTGATGATGAAGAAGGACACGGCGCGCGGGCGGCTGCTCTCGTACTGTCGTCTCTTTGTGGAGACGCTGTGGGCGATGCCGGATGGGTTTTATCAGGATATAGAGATCCATTATCCGGAGATCTGGAAGATGTGGATGGATTTCAAGTATGAGGAGTTCGACTATATGATGGAGCTTCTGGAGTCAGGGGTCGCGGCGGGGGCTTTTCGTGAGGTGAATTTGACGATCCTTCGCATGATCCTCATCACATCGACGCACAATCTGAATGATGCGGATTTCCTTCGCGAGCAGAATATGACGGGTACGGATGTGATGAATGTGCTCGAGGATATCATTCTGCATGGGATAGAAAAGTAAGGTTAATGGGTTCAAGGTTAGTCCCTCGGGCGTGCTGCTCCCTTGATTGTGAATGAAAGCTCTGCTCGAATGAGAAATTAGAAATGAGAAATGCGAAATGGTGGTGCGGCGCATAAAAATATGGAAGCGCCGCAGAGGTTTGAAACCAGCGGTTTTCTCGTATCGCAAACCCAATCCCTAATCCCTAATCCCCAATCCCCAATCCCTAATCCCTAGTCACCAGTCACTTTTATCATACAAGGAGTCAGTCTATGAAACGTTTAGCTATGTATATCGGTGTGATGCTTATAGGTGCTTCGATCGCGCTGTCGGGGTGCGGAGCAGAGAAGGCAGAGGCGCCAAAGGCGCCTTTGGTGAAGTCGATGGTCATTGGTGAGACGGAGTCGGGCGTGAAGAATACGTTCTCCGGCACGGTGCATGGTTTTTTTGAATCGCCTCTGGCATTTCAGGTGGGAGGCCGGATCATGCAGCGCTATGTCACATCCGGTGAGCGGGTCAGCGCAGGGCAGGCGCTCTTCAAGGTAGACTCGAAGGATGCGGAGGAGCAGGCAGCGGCGGCGCGTTCGCAGCTGAATGCGGCGGAAGCATCGTATCGCCTCGCACAGTCGACGCTGGCGCGGTATGAGAAGCTGCACTCGGTGTCAGCGATCTCTGATCTTGCCATTGATCAGACGAGAAATCAGGCGGAGCTTGCAGCGGCGCAGCTCGAGTCCGCACAGGCGGCGCTCTCGCGCGCGGAGAATAATCTCGGTTTCACGGTGCTTTCGGCAGATCGCGATGGGATCGTCGGCGCGACGCTCTATGAGGTGGGGCAGGTCGTCGCGGCGGGGACACCGGTCGTGTCGATCATCGATGATTCGCAGCTAGATGTCTACATTTCTTTGACAGAGAAGCAGTATCGGGAGTATTCTGTGGGGATGCCGTGTACGGTGACATTCTGGGCGCTGCCGAATGTGAGCGTAGAGGGGCGCGTCCGCGAAGTAGCGGCTGCGCCGAATGCGCAGACGGGGACATATGATGCGAAGGTGACATTGGTCGAGCCGCCGGAGAATATCGCCGTCGGCATGACGGCAGAAGTGAAATTTGGTGACAGAGAGGTCGGCAAGGGCATCATGATCCCGCTTTCTGCGATGGCGACGCAGGATCAGAAGCCGTCTGTCTGGGTGATCCGGGATCACAAGGTGACGCTGACGCCGGTCAAGGTGGGGCGCTACGGCGAGGATACGGTGGAGATCATCGAAGGACTTGCCAAGGGGGATCGCATCGTGACGGCGGGTGTTTCGAAACTGGCTGAAGGAGAAGAGGTACGCGTATGAAAGGGCTGAATCTGGCAGAGTGGGCCATCAAGCACAAGCCGGTGGTCTATTTCTTCATTTTCTTCATCCTCCTGGGAGGCTTGTGGTCGTATTTCCATCTGGGGCGCAGTGAGGATCCGGACTTCACCATCCGTCAGGCGGTGGTGTCGGCGGCCTGGCCGGGCGCGACAGCGGAGAGAATCACCGAGCAGGTGACGGATCCGCTCGAGAAAAAGCTCCAGGATACGAAGGGGCTGGACTATCTGAAGTCCTTCACGCATGATGGCAAGACGGTCATCTATGTGAATCTGAAGGACTCGGTCAAGAAGGAGGATATCCAGACGCGCTGGCATGAGGTGCGAAATCTCGTGAATGATGAGAAGGCAGCTCTTCCCGCCGGTGTGTACGGTCCGTATGTGAATGACCGCTTTGATGATGTCTATGGCTCGATCTATGCAGTGACGGGGGACGGCTTTTCCTATGAGGAGAAGCGTAAGTCGGCGGAAATGCTGCGCCGTCGTCTCGCCGCTGTCGAAGATGTGCAGAAGGTCGAGCTCCTGGGGGTGCAGGAGCAGAATATGTACATCGAGATGGATCAGAATAAGCTCGCCTCCTTCGGGATGAATCCATCCGATGTATTCCGCATCCTTCAGCAGCAGTCGGCGATGATGCCGGCAGGGACGATCCATACATCGTCTCGCAATGTGGCGATCCGCGTGGACGGTCTCTTAGGCAGTGTGGAAGCCTTGGAGAATATCCCGATCCATGTGGGCGAGCGGAGCTTCCATCTGGGCGATGTGGCAAAGGTTACGCAGACCTACACGACGCCGGAGTCTTCCCTTTTCTATTTCAATGGCAAACCGGCGATCGGTATCGCAGTCTCGATGCGGGTGGGCGGGAATAACCTGACGCTCGGGGACAATCTCAATCGGGAAATCGAGCGGTCGAAGGCAGACCTTCCGGCGGGCATGGACATCGGGCTCGTGGCGGATCAGCCGAAGGTGGTGAATGAGTCCATCCATGATTTCACGGAGTCGCTCTTGGAGGCCATCGTGATCGTCATGGCGGCGTCCTTCCTCTCGCTCGGACTTTGGAGCGGCATCGTGCTGGCGCTCTGTATCCCGGTCGTCGTGTGCGCGACCTTCCTCTTCATGAAATGGCAGGGGATCGATCTGCATATCGTGTCTCTGGGAGCGCTCATCGTCTCCCTCGGCCTTCTTGTCGATGATGCGATCATCGTCATCGAGATGATGCAGGTGAAGCTCGAAGAAGGCATGGACCGCCTGTCAGCGGCGGAAGCGGCCTATAAGAGCTGCGCAAAGCCGATGCTCGCCGGGACGCTCATCACGGCGGCGGGCTTCATCCCCGTCGGGATGGCAGAAGGCCAGACATCGGAGTACTGCGCGGCACTCTTCTGGGTCATCGCAGCAGCCCTTCTCCTCTCCTGGGTGGCATCCATCTTTGTCAGCCCAGTCTTGGGATATAAATTTATTCAAGTAAAAACAAAGAAAGAGAAGGCGAAGGAAGCACGCGAAAAGGGGAAAAGCTGGAAATCGTCCATCGGAGACAAGGCGTACCAGATCTTCTACAAGCTCATTGCGCTCTGTATCCATTTCAAGAAGACAGTCATCGTGGGGACTGCCGGTCTTTTCTGTCTGACGCTTGCGATGATCCCGCTGGTGAATCAGGAATTCTTCCCCGACTCGGTGCGTCCGGAGATCATTCTGGATGTGAATCTCCCCTCAGGGGCTTCCATACAGGAAACGAAGCGTGTCATGAACGGCATCGCCGATACACTCTATGGGGATGAGCGTGTATCCTCCTTCTCGACATACATCGGTGATACCGCGCCGCGTTTCATCCTGCTCTTTGATCCCAAAGCACCGGAAGACGGGCATGGGCAGATGATCATCGTCGCGACAGACCAGAAGAGCCGCGATGCGCTTCGCCAAGAGATCATGGATACGGTGACGGAGAAATATCCGGATGCACAGGCACATACCCGTCTCATCACGACCGGCCCGCCGTCCGAGTATCCGGTGATGTTCCGCCTGTCGGGCGAATCCATCGATGAGACGGTGAAGCTGGCTTCCGAAGCACTCTCCATCATGAAGCAGAATCCGAATGTCACGAATGCGAGCCTCGACTGGCCGCAGGAGACGCCGACACTGAAGCTCAAGATCAATCAGGACAAGGTGCGCGAGCTGGGGATCGATAACTATGCGGTATCGCAGGATCTCTACGTGAAGCTCTCCGGCTACAAGGTGGCTGAGTCGTATCAGGGCGATCAGCTCATCCCGATCTCCTTCAAGCTGGAAGGAGACAATGCAGCGCGTCTCGCCAGCCTCGACTCACTGCCTGTCCATGTGGGAAATGGCCGCTACGTGCCGCTGGGCGAATTTGCAGATCTGTCCTATGAAAATGAGACAAGCACCATCTGGCGCAGGAATCTGAAGCCGACCATCACGCTCCGGGCAGATGTAACAGGCGGAGCCAAGGCAGACTCCGTCTCCATGGCGCTCTATGATACGGATCTCAAAGCCTTCCGGGCTAGCCTGCCGGAAGGGGTGACGTTCGAGAAGGACGGGTCGCTTGAGTGGAGCGAGAAGTCCATGACCTACATCGTAGGCGCCATGCCTATGATGGTCTTCTTCGTCCTCATGATATTGATGTTCGAGCTGGGAAATATTCCCAAGCTCATCATGGCTGTCGTGACCGGACCGCTCGGACTCATCGGCGCGATCCTGACACTGCTGGTGACGCGGCAGGCGATCGGCTTCGTCGCCATCATCGGCTTTGTGGCGCTCTCCGGCATGGTCATCCGAAACAGCATCATCCTTCTGGATCAGATCCGCCAGCATCTGGAAAGCGGGAAGACACCGTATGACGCCGTCGTCGAGTCGGCGGCGCTCCGTTTCCGCCCCATCATGCTCTCTTCGGTGACGGATGTCCTGGGCTTCGTGCCCCTGATTCCGAATCCCTTCTGGCGCCCGCTCGCCGTCTCCTTCATCGGCGGTCTTCTCCTTGCGACCGCGATCGGACTCCTCGTCGTACCTGCCATGTACTGCTGGTGGTACAAGGTGAAAGAGCCCTGTGAGCCGTAGGCATCCGGTAAAAATGAAAGGAGTTGTGAAGAAATGAATCCGCATTTCTTCACAGCTCCTTTTTACTTTGTTTTCATTTGGTTCAGGGTTCAAGGCTCTCGTGGCGGCTTCGCCGCCTTTTTTTTAGAAGATGCTATTCTCGTATCGCAGCCTTCCCCACGCGGGGAAGGCTTTGTGTCGGGGATAACCGCTTTCCCCTCCCAACGCTCGGGTG
>OGPM01000412.1_pt1 | contig 44520 bp, 48 predicted proteins | sample 1552961 | NCBI WGS metagenome assembly OGPM01 (sample SAMEA2580304, study PRJEB22360) | human gut metagenome | biome: human gut; feature: human-associated habitat; material: faeces | place: Denmark | collected 2008/2010
GATAGGGGTAGTTTGCGCTTTTTTGGCTATTCTGAAGGTTTTGTTTCATAGTAAAATCATCTATTCGGTACTAGATACTACGATATTCATCACTCCCGGCTCTGTTTTCGAGGTAAATAAAATACGTCAAAGCCAGTAAAATCAATAGATTTAGGCTTGACAGAATAGGAAGGGGAAGATTGAAGAAAGTAACAATGAAATAAGAGAGTAACATCAAATAGGAGCAGACATTAAAATGCAGTATGAAATTTGGATGTGTACAAGAAGATTTTCAAATCAAAATAAATTAGCACTCATCCATTGACAGTGCTAACAATTAGTGGTAATATAATGGTATCAAGAGCGCTGTTGTTTATATAGATGTAACAGCCGGATATGATGTATACCTTAAAATTGCATAGAGTTCGAGATAGAGAATTTCTCTAAAATCGTATTCTAGGCGTCCATAACAGGATGTCTATTTTTGATATAAGGAATAGCCAATAGGTAAAAGTATCCGGTAAAATAAGTGATTTATTAAAATGGAGGAATAATAGTATTGAATCAAGCTGTTATGAGAGCACAGGGTTATGCGGTAAGCATTGAACTAGAAATGAGAAATGTATTTGAATGTGAGAGATTTGGATTTGCAGGAGTTGTGAATAGCGATTTTATCAGGAAGAATCCTCTTGCGGCAGTCCTATCTACATGTGGATTTATATATGCACAAGTAGATGATGAGAAGAAAAAAGTAGTTGAAAAGTTTATAAATGATACAGAATTTTATTGGGAAATGTCACTGGATGAATTGTTATCCTTTGAAACATCAAGCAAAAGTATAGACAAAGCGGAAATAGTTTTAGATTATGAAAATGGTGAGAAAGCATTAGAAGATATAATAGATAAGTTCAGCCATGTATGTGATCTGATTAAGTAAATATTCTGGAAAAGTACGGTTTACAAGTTCCTATATGAGTATAAAGTCCTTCGAGAAAATCTTGAGGGACTTTTTTATTTCTCTTATATATAAGGAAACACTTTTTTAATCCTTAGCCCCCGGCAACCTGCCGGGTGGGGAAAACCTTAACAGGCTGGAAAAGAAAAATGGTCTCCAGCCACACACATTTCTACACGCCGGGAGTGTCTTTTCCCGGAGATTTCCACAACTACAATAGAATAAAGAAGGGAGTGATTGCGATGGTTATCGGAATTGATCATGGCTATTCGGCCATCAAGACAAGACAGGTGTGTTTCCCGACAGGAATCACACGCTATGAGTACGAGCCGTATACCATGCAGAATGTTCTGCAGTATAAGGGCAGTTATTATGTCTGCGGTACCGGACGCCAGACATTGGTAAAAGATAAAACCGCCAATGAAAATTATTATCTGCTGACAATGGCAGCAATCGCGCAGGAGATACAAAAGAGAAGGGGCGAACATACTGCAAAGGTTGTTCTTGCAGCCGGGCTTCCTCTGGCGGGATTCGGCAGGGAAAAGCAGCCATTCAGGGAGTATCTGTTCCGGAAGGAGCAGCCGCTTCGTTTTCAGTATGAAAAGGAACGGTATGAGATCCAGATTGAGGATGTGAAACTGTTCCCCCAAGGGTATTCGGCACTGGCATTGTACCCGGAATATCTAAAAGATGAGCCGTCTGTGCTGCTGATTGACATCGGGGGATGGACAGTGGATTTGATGCGACTGGATCATGCTGTTCCCAATGCGGCTACCTGCCGCAGTCTGGAGCTTGGTGTGATCCGGTGTATGGATGAGATCATGGAGCAGGTGCGGAGAAACACCGGACTGTCTGTGACGGATGCCCAGATTGAACGCGTCTTAAACGGAAAGTCCTGCAGTATGCCGCAGGAAGTCGTGTCCATCATTACGCATCAGGGCAGGTTATACATTGAGAAAATTCTGTCTGCCATTACGGAAGCAGGCTTTGACCTGCGGGCAGTACCCTCGGTATTTATGGGTGGAGGTGCCGCCATTTTAAAGCACCGTGTGACCGCACAGGACCGTCTTTGCCGCCCGATTTACCTGACAGACGTCCATGCCAACGCTGTCGGGTATGAACGGATCGTGGGGCAGATGAGAACGCTGTGAGCCGTCCCGTTTTTTCGTTCCGCCCGAATCTGCAGAACACAGAACATCAGAGGGCATGGGAAATCTTGTGCAGTGTTCCGGAAGGGCAGAAGAACCAGTATCTGGTGGAAGCCATCCTGAAAAAGGAAGATGGAAAATGGCTGGAGAAAGTCATCCGGGAAACTGTTCGGGAAGAACTGAAATGTGGCGATGTGCAACATAACGTGTCGCGAAGCGAAGAAGAAATTCCAAATGAAATGCTGGACTTTCTTTATCAAATGGAGAATGAGTAAAGGGGGTGAGGCCTACTGAAAGTGTAGTATTCGGCATTGTTGTATATGCTTGGTTTCCATATTCTTTGACATGGTTTCTTTAGTGGGTATTGTGAATAGCGTTGCATCGTTCTTTGGAGTATGTTGTGTGTAACAAAAAGAAAGGAGCCGCGCTTATGGCAGAGATGAAGAACATATGCGGAAAGATCCCCTTAGACTTACATGAGAAAGTCAGGGCAGAGATCGAACTTAAAGAAAGCAGCACACAATTATTTATCCAGCAGGTGATTGAAGAACACTTCAACAGACTGGAAGGAAAAGGAGAAGAGAACATGGAAAAAAGAACATTAGCCGTACAGATATCCGAGGAATTGTTTCAGAGAGTGAAATGGGCAGTCGCAAAGGAAGGTGTCAAACAGAAGGATTTTATTATCGCCATCATCGAGAAAGCGGTGGAAGAGGTAGAAGCCAAGTGGCAGGAACTGGAGCGGGCAGAACCGGAAGAGGAGACTCAGAGCGAAGCACCTGAAGAAACGGAGCTTCCGGAAGAGCCGATGGAAATGCAGGAGGAAGAAGAATCCGAAGAGGAACAGGAAACGGAATCGGAAGAAACCACCGAAGAAGTGGAAGAAATGGAAGAGCCGGAAGAAGCAGAGGAAGAAGAACTGACGGAAGCCGGGGAGATGGAAGAGACAGCATAATGCCGAGAGAAGAAAGATAACAGAATACAATGATTACACAAAAGCAGGCGGTACGGAGCAATCCGACCGTCTGCTTTTGTCAGCAAAGGAGGTTGATAGCCGCAACCATTCGATTTTTTGATTTATTTAGCGGGATCGGGGGATTCCGTGAGGGATTAAGACGGGCAGGAGGCTTTACCTGTGTCGGACACTGTGAGGTGGATGCTTATGCGGATAAGAACTACCGATTGCTGTTCGATACGGAAGGGGAGTGGTATTGCAATGACGCAAGAAACATTGAAACTGAACGAATGCCAGACTTTGATCTGCTGTGCGCAGGATTTCCTTGCCAGGCATTCTCTATCGCCGGAAAGCGGGAAGGATTTGCAGATGCCAGAGGAACTCTGTTCTTTGAGATTGCCAGACTGGTTACAGACAAACGACCTGCGTATTTTATCCTTGAAAATGTTCCCGGACTGCTATCGCATGACAAGGGGCGGACGTTTCACACCATCCTCAGTACGTTTCATGAGTTGGGGTACTATGTGGAATGGAAAGTGCTTAACAGCAAGGATTTCGGAGTCCCCCAATCCAGAAAGCGGGTGTATCTTATCGGATATCTTGATCGAAGATGTGCCGGAAAAATATTACCTTTCCCAGAAACAAATGGAGCGTCTCTTGTACAAGTCCAAGAAGGAAGACAGGGGGAAAGAGTCTACCGACCAGAAGGATTAAGCTGTACGCTGACTTCAGGAACAGGTGGTGTTGGTGGAAAGACCGGGCTCTATCATGTAGGTGTTCCGATTAAGGAAAATACCAAACAGGGTTATAAGATGGCATATTCCGGTGACAGCATTGACCTTGGATATCCGGGGATGAACACCAGAAGAGGACGTGTCGGGCATCAGATTGCGCATACGATTACCACAGGCATTCAGCAGGGGACACTGCATTTTGTAGATTTATCTCCGCCGCCGCTTGTGACAGAGAACTGCCGATGTCTGAATACCAGACAGAATTCCGGCATCCATAATCACAAAGGGGAATGTTCCGGTGTTTTAAAAGAGGAAGGACCAAGAGCCATCCTGACACCAGCCAAGGAGCAGACGCGCCAGAATGGACGGAGGATGAAGGAACCGGAAGAGCCGATGTTTACCATTACCGCAACAGACCGTCATGGTGTTGTGTACCGGGGGAGAATCCGAAAACTGGTGCCAAGGGAGTGTCTGCGTCTGCAGGGATATTATGACTGGCAGATCGACCGAATGGAAAAAGAGACCTCAGACAGCCAGCTCTATAAGCAGGCAGGAAATGGGGTTACCATCAACGTGATTGAAGCTATCGGCAGGCTTTTGTGTCAGGTGGATCACCAGATCAAGACAGAAGATGCCATGCAGTAGGAGGTAGCACATGCCAATCGGAATCAAAGACCAATATTTTGGTACGGAAATTGAAATGACGGGGATTACCAGACGGAAAGCAGCAGAGGCGGTGGCGGAACTGTTCGGAACAAGGGCAGAGTATGATGGCGGGTATTATGAATCATGGGCAGTACGAGACCGGGAAGGGAAGAAATGGAAATTCATGTATGACGGCAGTATTGATACAGAACGCAGGGAACGGGGACGGATTATAGGTGCAGATTCTTCTTATAGTACCGAAATGGTAAGTCCGAAACTGGAGTATACGGAAATGGAAAAGCTGCAGGAGGTGGTTCGCTGTCTTAGGCATCACCGGGCAAGAGTGAACAGTTCTTGCGGAATGCACGTCCATGTTGATGCAGCGAACCATACGGCCCGGAGTTTGAAGAATGCGCTGACTATTATGTATGCGAAGGAAGATATTTTATTTCAGGCGTTGAATGTGCAGACATCCAGAGAAAGGCGGTATTGTCAGAAAGTACGTCCGATGGTGCTGGAGAAAATCCGCAGGATGCCGAACAGTACGATTTCCATGGAAAAGTTAAAACGTACCTGGTACGAAGGACGGGATGGAAGTCATAGTCATTATGACAGCACCCGGTATTATGCCCTGAATCTCCATGCAGTGTTTTCCAAAGGTACTTTGGAGTGGCGCTGTTTTGAAAGCACCCTCCATGCCGGGAAAGTGCGGGCGAATATCACTCTGGCTCTTGCCATATCTGCGCAGGCCATCAATCAGAGGTGTGCCCAGATGAAGAAAACGGAAATTTCTGAGAATCCGTGTTTCACATTCCGTACTTTTTTACTGAGGCTTGGGCTGATTGGACCGGAATATAAAAATGTCCGGGATCACCTGCTTTCCAATCTGGAAGGAGACCGGGCTTGGAGATATGACAAGAGTAATTATGAATGTCTGAACAGAAATCAAAGGGCAGGAGATGCCCGGTAGGAGGTGAGCAATGAAAGAAATATACTACTTTGCCTATGGCAGCAACATGAATTTAGACCAGATGGAGTACCGCTGTCCCGATGCAGAAGTCGTGGAAAATGTCCGTCTGGAAGGATACCGTCTGGCTTTCTGCGGAAGGCCGACTGGCAGTGGGGTGGCAACCATTCTTCCGGAAGAGAGCAGCCATGTAGAGGGTGTGTTATGGAAGATCACACCGGAGTGTGAACGGAGTCTGGATTTTTACGAAGGATATCCCCATCTTTATGGGAAGGAGCAGATTCGTGTAAAAAATCGTGACGGTCAGGAACGCAGTGTGATGGTATATACCATGAACCCACCTTATAAGGAACAGCCGTCCATTCCCTCGCATGTTTATCTGGCAGGGATTTTGGAAGGGTGTTATCAGAATGACCTGCCAAGGAAACCAGTGACGGATGCGGTCATGCGTACCCGGAAAGAAGTGGGGCAGAGGCAGAAAGGACAGAAAAAAGAATATCAGAGATAACAAGGCCGCAGGGGATTCCTCTGCGGTCTTTCTAAGAAAAGGAGAATGCAATGAAGCATAGAAATTTTAAAACAAGGATTGCCGCATTCGGACTGGCACTGCTGATGGGGATGAGTCCTATGAGCAGCGCAGTGAATGCTTATGCGGCAGAGGATACAACATCTGCTGAAACAGAAGCTGAGATTTTGGATGCAGAAGAGACAGTAGTCATTGAAGAAACAAAAGTGACTGCAGAAGATATTATCAAATCGGTATCGGATGATACCTTTCAGGTAGAGTCCTGCATGGAAGGTATCCATTATGATCCGGAAAAAGAAGATGTGACACTGACAGCCATTGAAAAGGAAGATGGCGGCAGTTATGAGCCGGATCAGGCAGGAACTTATCTTGCCAGCTATCTGGTCGTGCCAAAGGATAAAAGTGACAGTTACGTGGTTACCCGGAAGGTGACGCTGACGGACAGCGAAGGGCAGGCGCATACAGAGGAAAACGGCGGACAGCACCAGAAAGAGGATACGCAGTCTGAAGAGGATTCGGATTCGCCTGTGCAGGCAGTCACAGAAGTAGAGGTGACGGCATCCGATGAGGAAATGACCGCACAGGCATTAAAAGAACTGGAAACTGATATTGCAGAAGGGAATGTGATGGTATTCTCCGGAGCAGCCGATATGGCAAAGACCAGAGGAACGGTTACGCTGGAAAAAGGAGAAACCATTTATTATCCAAGTTATATCGGGAATTATCTGACCTGCTGGTTTCGGGTAAATGGAAAGATCGCCTATTGTCTGGAATCCCATAAAGCATCTCCACCGAGCGGTGACTACGTGGCAGAAGTTTTAGACAGCAATAAGAACCTGCAGAAAGTTTTATACTATGGGTATGGTGGCGCCGGGGATATCACAGGCAGTTATCTGTCCGGAAAGAGTGCAGAAGAGAAGTATGTGTATACCCATATTGCAGCCAGCTATGCTTATGCCGGAGAGGCAGGATTTACTGGTTGTGATTACGATGATCTGGTAAGTGCCGGAGTCATCGCTTTTATTGACACACTGTTTGGAATGGAAGAGCCGCCGAAAGGGGAACTTTCTTTATCAAAGACATCGGTCAAAGCGGTTCGTGATGGAAATGTGCAGAAGACTCCGAGCATCAAGCTGTCCGGAGACCACAGGAACTATGTGAGTGTTACCGTTCCGAAAAATGTGACGATCCATAATAAAACCAAGGGAACTTCAAAAACAGACGGAAACCTGAAGATTTACGGCGGGGATACCTTTTATCTGACTGCTGATATGCTTCACATTGGAAAATATGAATCTGGAAATCTGCATGGTTCGGTAGGGGAAACATGGAGAACACTGGTCTTATCTACGGGAGATTCGGATCAGGATATTGGTGTGTTTGAATCCGAGAGTGCCAGTCCGGTAAGCTTTTCCGTTGGCTGGCTGGAAATGACAAGAATTGAACTGACGAAAAAGGATGCGGATACCAAGAATCCTTTGGACGGGGCGGTCTATGGAATCTATACCGATGCCAAATGTGAGCATCTGTTGATGGAGATGGCAGCTACGGGCGAGGATGGAACAGCAGTCAGTGATTATTTTGAAGCGGCATTAAAGACCGTTTATGTGCAGGAAATCAAAGCGCCGGATCTGTATGCGGAAAACAAGGAGATTTATAAGGTGGATGTGACCGCCGGAAAGACGGTCAGCGTGACAGGAACGGATGAACATGTCACCGGAGCCGTCCATATCAAGAAGATTGACCGGGAAACAGAAGACTTTCTTCCACAGGGAGACAGTGCATTGGCGGGAGCGGTGTATGGACTTTATGCCAAAGAAGATATCCTGCATCCAGATGGGAAGACCGGAGTCGTGTTCAAAAAAGACAGCCTGATCGCACAGGGTGTGATCAAAGCAGACGGAACACTGGATTTCTCCGAATTGTATCTGGGAGAGATGTATGTAAAAGAAATCACACCGCCGGAAGGATATACGGTGGATACCACGAAATACGATGTCACACTTTCCTATGAAGGGCAGGAGGTGACAGAGGTCAGCCGGGATCTGACAGTGACTGAGCAGGTAAAGAAACAGGCATTCCAACTGATTAAGATCAGCGAGGATGGAGACCAGACGGAAACAGACCTTGTGGAAGGTGCCGGATTCAAAGTGTATCTGGTCAGCAGCTTATCCAAGGTAAAGAGCGGAGAACTGAAACCGTCCAATGGGGAAGCGTTTACTGCAGAGGATTTCAGAGGCTACGATTTCAGCAACGAGCAGGTGGCAGTGATTTATACTGATGGAAAAGCAGTTCCGGTACCGGAGCTGATCACGGATAAGAAGGGGTATGCCGTCAGCCCGGAACTTCCGTATGGTCTATATGTCGTAGAGGAAAGTACGGTGCCGGAAAACTTAAAAGCCATTGATCCATTCCTTGTCCGTGTGGATGAGGACAGCCGAGAACCAATGCAGTGGCGTATCTTCGATGACCGTCCGTTTGAGTTCCTTTTGAAGATCATCAAAAAAGATGCACAGACCGGAAATACCGTATTGAAAGCCGGGGCATCCTATCAGATTTACGACATGGAGAAAGAGGAATATGTAGAGCAGGTCATCCAGTACCCGAAGAAGGAAACCATCCGTGTGTTCCAGACCAATGAGGAAGGATATCTGGTGACACCGGAAGAACTGAAATGTTCCACTTACCGTATTGAGGAAGTGAAAGCACCGGAAGGGTTTGTCCGACAGGGATATGAAATGTCTCTGGTACAGGAAGATACCGTAATCCCATCCTCAGAAGTGAGCAATCAGGGGATTTATAAGGAATCACCAAAGGACAGTATTGTCATTACCGTATCTTCCGATACTGCCCATCAGATCGATCCGGATACGGGAGCGGTCATTGTGGAGGTAGAACAGCCAAATGAGGAACAGGTGGGAAGCCTGACGCTTACAAAAACCGGAGAGCAGCCAGTGAAGGTGGACGGAGATTCGCTTCTTGATAAGGCAAAATCTGTGATCCATAAGATTCAGACAGCATTGACAGGAGAAGAGGAAACAACAGGTATTTTCCGTAACTTTATTTATGAAGAATCCGGTGTGGAAGGTGCAGAGTTTGAACTTTATGCCAAAGATACCATCTATTCTCCGGACGGGGCAAAGGATGAAGCTGGAAATCCGGTCGTCCGTTATGAAAAGGATGATCTGGTAGCGAAACTGAAAACAGATGAAAAGGGTAAAGCGGTTGTAAATAACCTGCCTCTGGGTTCTTATTATTTAAAGGAAACAGTGGCCGGAGAGCATTTCGTCCTGAATACGGAACAGAAGGAATTTACCCTGACCTCAGAGGATGATACACAGGCAGTGGTCTATGAAGGTGTTGCCTATAAAAATGAAAGACAGAAGATTTCCATTTCTGTAGAAAAGAAGGATGCCGTTACGGAAGAAAAGCTGGAGGGCGTTATTTTTGGATTGTATGCCAAGGAAGATATCCTGTCCAATCAGGGAGAGGTTCTGGTGGAGAAGGATACACTGTTGGAAAAGAAGGCAACCGATGAAAACGGACAGCTTACCTTTGACAGCGATCTGTATCATGGCACTTACTATGTGAAAGAGGAAGTCCGAAAACCGGGTTATCTGCCGAGTGAAGAAGTCTGGGAGATTGAGGCGTCCTATGAGGACCAGAACCTTGCAGAGATCATGCTTACAAAAGAGATCGAGAACCAGCCGACAGAGAGCCATTTTACAAAAACAGATGCTACTACCGGGGAAGAACTGGAAGGGGCAAAGCTTCAGATCTTAAATAAAGACGGTGAGGTTGTAGAAGAGTGGATCAGCACGAAAGAGCCGCATATCGTGTATGGACTGCAGGAAGGAAGATATACGCTTCATGAAGAACTGGCTCCGTATGCAGATGGCTATGTATCCGCAGCGGATGTAGAATTTGAAGTTTTAGAAGATGGCAGTGTGCCGGAAGTGGAAATGAAGGATGAATATTCCAAAGTGGAAATTTCCAAAACCGATCTTACCACAGGAGAAGAACTTAAGGGAGCGAAGCTGCAGATCCTGAACAAGGACGGCGAAGTTTTGGAAGAATGGGTAACCGATGGAAAACCGCATCTGGTAGAGAAGCTTCCGGTTGGGGAAGAACTGACGCTTCATGAGATCACAGCACCGGATGGATATGAGATTGCAGAAGATGTGAAATTCACACTGGAAGATACGATGGAGATCCAGAAGGTAGAGATGAAGGATGCAAGGACACCGGAAACAACAGTGCCAAAAACAGGAGATGATCCTTGGAAACCGATGGTACTGCTGATCATCTGTATCGCATCAGCAGGAGCATTGCTTGGCACTATGGTATATAAAAGAAAACATCGCAAATCCGGGGAAACACATGAAACGAAAAGTCAGGAATAAAAAATGGGGCTGTCTGGTGCAGGTGCTGTTACTTTGCATCTGCATCGGAAGTGCAGCCATGCTTACCTATGAAATGATCCTCCTGCCAAGGCAGAACCGGGAGCTGGCAAAAGAACTGAAGGATTCCTTTCCGGAGATCCCCTCTCCGGAGGATTCTTCTCATGGGGAAAGTCCCAAACAGGCTGGAAAGGAGCCAGAGGTGTCTGCCGTTGACCTTTCCTCTCTGCAGGCACAGTTCCCAGATGTTCAGGGCTGGCTTACCATCCCGGACACCGGAATCGATTACCCGGTACTGAAAAGCAGTGTGGACGATTCGGAGTATTATCTGAGGCGCAATTATAAAGGGGATTACGATATAAACGGAAGTTTGTTTTTTCAGGCAGATTGTTCCTTAACGGAATCCGGCAACCGGATCATTTACGGACATAACATGAACAGCGGCGCCATGTTCGGGAATTTGGAAAAGTATGCAGCCAAATCCTACTGGCAGGAGCATCCCAAGGTGTTTCTGCAGACAGCGGCAGGAATGGAAGTTTATGAGATTGCGGCAGTCCTAAAGGCAGATGTGTCCGTGTTCCCGTTCCAGCAGGCTGCATTCCAGAACCAGCGGGATGTAGAAGCGTATGTGGAGCAGGCAAAGGCACAGTCTTTGTTCGAGACCGGGATAGATGGTGCAGATTGTGAGACAGTGCTGACGCTGGTCACCTGCTCTTATGAGTGGAAGGAAGCAAGAAACATCGTAGTTGCGGTAAAAGTGCAGCCGGAAACAGACGATGAAAGACAGAAATGTTCGCCATAGAGGGATATGGCAACGAACCGTTGACAACAGGCAGCTATTATAGCCAAGAACTGTTCGGGAAAGGGGGATATGGTCTGCCATTTGACCGCTTTTCTTCTGGGAGGAAGTGTTCGTAAAAGCACGAAAAGTGCAGAAAGTGCGCCAAAACCAGCCAGATCACAGGGGATGTGAGTGTTCGCCATACGCCCAGAGGCAGGCTGATTGGTGCAGCAAAGAAAAAGATACCAGTTAAAATGACAGAGGCGGAGTGTACGAAAAAGGTATGCTCCGCTGTTTTAATAGGAAAGTGAGGAAACGAAATGAAGCGATTTTATACAGCAGAAGCAGTGACAGAAGGGCATCCGGACAAAGTGTGCGATCAGATTGCAGACGCCATTCTGGATGAGTGTCTGAGAAACGATGAAACATCGAAAGTGGCCTGCGAAGTGCTTGCCACGAAAGGAAATATTCTGGTGGCAGGAGAAATCACAAGCCGCCATGAGCCGGATGTGTTTGGGGTGATCCGAAAGGTGATGGAAGGAATCGGATATTCCATGGAAGGGATTTCTATGGATACTTTTGTCCATCAACAGAGTCCGGATATCGCCAAGGCAGTCACAGAATCTAAAGAAATAAGGGATGGTTTGTGCAGGAATCAGAGTGACTTTTCCTTTGGAGCAGGGGATCAGGGAATGATGATCGGATATGCCTGCGAAGAGACTCCGCAGCTTATGCCGATGCCTGTTGTGTTGGCAAATCGGATTGTGCGGGAATTATCCGCCTGCAGAAAGAGTTCCTACATTCAGGGAATTCTGCCGGATGGAAAAGCACAGGTCACCGTAGAATATGAAAACGGAAAGCCTGTGCGTCTGGACAGTGTGGTGGTGTCCTGCCAGCATACAGAAGAGAAGAATCTTCGAAAGCTGGAGGCTGAAATCCGAAAGAAAGTGCTGCTCCCGGCACTGCGTCCGCTGCCGCCGGATGAAGAGACCAAGATTTATGTCAATCCGTCAGGACGTTTTGTCTGTGGTGGATTGGAGGCTGACACCGGATTGACCGGGCGAAAGCTGATGGCAGATAGTTATGGTTGTATGGCGCCTCATGGGGGCGGTGCATTTTCTGGCAAAGACTGTTCCAAAGTAGACCGATCCGCCGCATATATGGCACGCTATATTGCAAAAAATATGGTGGCTGCAGGACTTGCCAGCAGATGTCAGGTGTCTTTAGCGTATGCCATTGGAGTGGCACAGCCAGTCATGGTGCAGGTGGATACCTTCGGAACAGGAAAGGTATGTGAGGATGACTGTCTGGCAATGGCCATTCCACTGGTGTTTGGTCTGACGCCAAAGCAGATCATGGATGCCTTGCGGCTGACACGTCCCATCTTCCGTCAGACGGCAGCGTTCGGGCATTTTGGAAGAAAGGAATTTCCTTGGGAACGTACCGATAAAGTGGCAGCTCTTAGAAATGCGGTACTGTAATGTCGTGGGTATCCGAAGAGGAATATCAGGCGGCAAAGCAGATCCGCGCCTATGATTATCTGCAGATGCATCAGCCCGGCAGACTGGTCAAGACACGCACCAGAAATGAATGGCAGCTACGGGAGCATGAGAGCTTTAAGATCAATGAGATCACCAGTAAGTGGCATTGGAAATCCAGAGACATCGGCGGACTGTCTGCCCTTCGGTTCTTGATGCAGGTGGATGGCATGGCGTATCCGGAGGCGGTAAAACTGCTCTGTGATGACCATGCCATTTCTATTCCCAAAGAAGTGCCAGTTCCGGAAAAGAAGCCGTTTGTACTGCCAACACCAAATGATAACCTGAACCGTGTCCGGCATTATTTGAATCAAAGAGGCATTCGTGACGATGTGATTGATTACTGTGTGTATCTTGGGATTTTATATGAGAGCGCTCCGTATCATAACGCTGTTTTTGTTGGCATGGATGAGCAGGAGCAGCCAAGGTATGCGTTCCTTCGTGGCATTTATGACAGCCGGGGGAAAAGTTTTAAGATGGAGCAGGAAGGCAGTGAAAAGAAGTATGGATTTTGTGTTCCGCCTCTGGGGATGAGCAGGCGTGTGGCAGTTTATGAAGCCAGCATTGATATACTGGCCCATATGACGCTGGAGCAGGGAGCGGAAGGAAAGTACCGTCTGTCTCTGGGTGGGATCAGTGCGCCCAAAGAGGGCAGCAAATGGAACGGTGACAGGAAACGGAAAGCACCGGATGCACTGGAGCATTTCCTAAAGATCCATCCGGAGGTGGATGAGATTGAAATCTGCACTGACAATGATTTTGCCGGAAGGTGGGCGTGTGAGCAGTTAAAGAAGCACTATGAAAAGGAGTATCGGATCATCTGTAGTCTGCCGGCTCTGGAGGGAGCAGACTATGGAGATTTAGCAAAAAGAGCATGGGAAGAGAGCAGAAACCGGAAACAAAGAACAGAAGAAGGGAGGTGAATGAAGTGGAAGATATGCCAAAAGTGGAACTCTTAACCCCTCTGACCGCAAACTTTATGTTGGATGAAACGGAAGAGGAATGGGAAGACGGTCTTTTCGGTTATGAAGGAATCGAATTGTATGGTGAGGATCTGGCACAGTATGAAGAGACGATTCAGGAATGGGTGGAAAAAGAAAATCAAATGGGAAATGAAGATAGAAGTATCTGCAATCTGATGGACTATTTTCATGGAACAGAATCCATCAAGGAAAAAGTGGAAAGTGCCATTGTTTCTGTAAAAAATGTGGATGGCACCTTATATGGATGTACCACGCTTACATTGAAAGAATTCTTAGATACAGAAGAATTATCGGAGCTGTGTGATTATATCACCGGACAATACAGTGATGGTTGGGGTGAAGGATTTGAACAGCGGGATATTCCGGTGGATGGCGGTACGTTAAATGTCCATTTCTGGAATAGTGAACAATTTCAGTTCCGTACCAGAGAGAACGCATCCGAACCGGAAAAGCAGCCAAAAGCAGAACGCCCCAAAATGAAACTGACAAGTCAGGATGGGAATATTTTTTCGATTTTAGGGCGGGCAGGCTGTCTGCTGCGAAGGAACGGACAATCGGAGCAGGCAGAGGAAATGCGGAAGCGTGTTCTTGATTCCAAAAGCTATGATCAGGCACTGCATATCATCAGTGAATATGTGGAAACCGAACTGAGTCAGGAGAAAGGAAAGAGCGGGAAACCAGCAAAGAAAAAAGGAAGGGAGCAGAGCCGATGAAATATGAGATCACAGAAACCGCACATCCAAAGTATCCGTGGCTGCACCGGATTCGTGCTTTGACGGATGTGAATGAGAAAATTCCGAAAGGGAGTATGGGTGGATATGTGCAGAGTGAAAAGAATCTTTCGCAGGAAGGAACGTGCTGGATCTATGATCAGGCAGTCTGCTGTGAAGAAGCGGTGGTAGAGCAGGAGGCAGGTCTTTATGACGGAACAATGGCACGTGGTTCTGCTTTGGTTACCGGAGATGCAGTGATGTATGACCGGGCAGTGGCAGATGGGAACTGCTGTATCCGAAGCGGAGAAATCAAAGAGGATGTGCGGGTAAGCGGATATGCGATGATTACAAAACACCCGGAAACCGGATTTTCTCCGCTGATCTGCGAAAGAAGCAAAGTGTATGGAAATGTGTGCGGCAATTTTATGATCCGGGGAATGGTGCTGCCGGGACAGGAGTTTATCAATCCTACAAAGGACTATTTCTTTTTTGACAATGGGAGATGGGATGTGCTGGCAGAAGAAAAGAAATTAAAACCACCGGAGTTTTATGAGAAAAAGCAACAGAAAAGAAAAAATCAGCCGGAGCGCTGAGAAAGAAAGGATGATGCCTATGGAACATACCCTGAAACTAGGGGAACTTTTAAAAGAAGGGAACTGCCCGGAGGAATATGCATTTGGAGAAATGTGGACGATCCTTCATGGGGATACCTTGAAGCTGGTGAAAGCATTCCAGCCGGGAATCTTTGACGCAGTGATCACAGATCCGCCTTATGCGTCCGGCGGTACCAAGCAGAATGAACGCAACCGGACAACCAACCAGAAATACAGCAGTATGAGATCAGAGAATGCACTGCCGGATTTTGACGGGGATAACAAGGACCAGCGTTCCTGGACCCATTGGATGGCAGAATGGTTGTACGATGTGAGAAAGGCATGCAAAAGAGGGGCGCCGATCTGTCTCTTTATTGATTGGCGGCAGTACCCATCCATTACCGATGCCCTGCAGTGGGCAGGCTGGATCTGGAGAGGAACAGCGGTGTGGGATAAGGGAAACTCCCGTCCGCAGAAGGGGCGCTTCCGCCAGCAGGCTGAATATATTGTGTGGGGAAGTAACGGACCGATGCCAATAAACCGTCCGGTGTCTTGTCTGCCGGGCGTGTTCCGGTATGGAAATCCCCAGAACCGTATCCATGTGACAGAGAAACCGTTGCAGCTTATGAAGGATGTGATTCAGATCTGTGAGCCGGGGGGAAGAATCTTAGATCCCTTTGCAGGAGCAGGAACCACCATCCTTGCAGCCGTTGAAGAAGGATATGAAGCAGTGGGAATTGAAGTGACGGATGCCTATTATAAGTTAGGCAGTGACCGGGTAAGGTTTGCACTGGAAGCAAAGAAAGCAGAAGAGGATAAGCAGGATGAGTAAGAATCCGCAGTATCAGAAGCGGAAACAGGACCTGAATCATCTGCTTTATGAAAAAGTACAGTCAGAACTTGCAGTCTTTCAGAAAGAAATGTTTACAAAAACACCAGAGGAAATCTATGAAGCAGCGCATGAGATTGCTGTGAAACATGAAATTGCAAAGGTATTCGCAGGTTCTGATTATTCTCCCATTAGTGCAGCGGTTTTATTAAAGTCGGAAAATCTACTACAGGATATTTATGATGAATGGCAGAAAGACGGAGTTTGGACAAAAGACGGCATGAAGAGGTTTACTGGATATGTGGATATTTATCGGAAACATGCGGTAAGAAAAGAAATAAATAAATCCGAGTCAGAGAGATAGGGCATCCACATGGATGTCCTGAATTATTTTTATAGAAAAAGTGAGCATCCATGTGGATGCCTGAAAGGAGAGGATGCGTATGGAGCAGGCGTTGGCCTATGTGTGCTGCCCGGCAGAAGAGGGCAGGACGAAGGTGCAGAAATACTGTCGGAAGATTTATGAGTTGGGATATGTTCCCATCTGTCCCCAGTTTAGTTTTGCACCGTTTTTGGATGAAAGTGAAGCAGAGGACCAGCAGGCATTTAACCGGATGTCCCACTTGATTTTAAAGAGGTGCCGGATGGTGGTGGTCTGTGGAAGAGAGGTAACCGGAACCATGAATACGGATATCAGTACCGCAGACAGACTGCATATCATCTGCACTACACTGGACGGACTGATTAAGATCAAAGAAAACGAAGGGTAAGTGCATCGATTCTGACGGATGATTCGAAGCAGAACGGTGCGACTGGTTTTGCAAGCATAGCGTTTGGATATCCAAACGCACTTTGGGGAGAACCCCAATCCCCCGAAAATCGAAAGGAGAAAGAAATATGTTATTACTGGGAATGATGATTGGAGTAACTGGAGGTGTCGGAATCGGAGCGCTGCTGATGTGTTGCCTGATTGCCGCAAAGAGAGCAGATCTGTGGATGGAGGATCACATGCAGGAAGCGTTTTTAAAGGAAAGAAATGGGTGCCGGAGTATCCGCTTTTTGAATGCAGAGGGAACGGAGATGTTCCGGATTTTTGATGGAGAGACGATCCGCCTCACTTCCGGTGACGGAACAAACCATGTATCCGTCTGTACCTATGTGGATCAGGAGCATATCGAGGTAGACGGCGTACAGTGGGAGATTCTGGCGTTTGCCAGAAGGATGCAGGAAATTGGAATCTCTTATACACCATTCCCATAGAACAGAAAGAAGGTGGAAGATGAAGAAAGGAATCATCACAGGAATTGTCCTTGCAGGCATACTGGCTGCCGCTCTTGTGGTCATAAGGGAACGAAACACTTGGTAAAAAGGAGAGGAAGGTGACCGAATGAGAAAACGAAACCATGTAATTCCTGTCCGTCTGAATGCGAAGGAGCTTCGGCATTTGGACGAGCAGGTGAAACGAAGCGGACTGAACCGGGAGGAATTCTTACGTTCCCTGATCCTTGGGGCGCAGCTGCAGACAAAACCATGTGAGCATCATGCAGAGCTGCTTCGGAAGATTGCCGGGCTCTGCAACAATGCCAATCAGCTTGCCCATGTAGCCAATGGAACAGGAAGGGCAGGGGAGCAGAGCGTACAGGAAATGCTCCGCATTGCAAAGGAAACATGGCGGCTGGTAAAAGAAGAGTGGTAATGGGAGATGGCATATACCAGTGTCATCCCCGTCCACCGACTGGACCGTTCCATTGACTATGTGAAGGATAAAGAAAAGACAACGAAGGGGGCAGGCTCTTTGGAAGAAGCCATCGACTATGCCCTCAATCGGGAAAAGACGGAGCAGATGGTATTTGAAGATGCCATCGGCTGTACCTGCGAAGATGCGTATGCAGATATGGTGGCTACAAAACAGCGGTTTCATAAGACTGGCGGTGTGCAGGGATATCATCTGGTGCAGAGTTTTGCGGAAGGGGAAGTCACTCCGGAACTGGCGCACCTGATCGGGCAGGAACTGGCAGACCAGCTTTTAAAGGGTGAGTTTGAAGTGGTGATCACAACACACCTGAATACCCGGCATTATCATAACCATCTGGTCTGGAATTCGGTCAGTATGCAGGACGGACATAAATACCACAGCAATGAAAAAAGCTATTATGAGGAAGTACGGAAAATCTCGGACAGCCTCTGTAAAAAGTATGGTCTTTCTGTGATCAAAAGCGGTCAGGGGAAATCCATGCATTATGCACAGTGGAGGGCAGAGCAGGAGGGAAAGCCTACCTGGAGAACGGCCATCCGCATGGATATCCGGGAATCCATACAAGTCAGTTTTTCATGGACGCAGTTTACAGGAGAAATGGAAAAGCGTGGTTATACATGGAAACTGAACCGGAAGTACATTGCCCTGAAAGCACCACAGATGGAACGGTATATCCGTCTCAGGTCATTGGGAAAAGGGTATGGGGAAGAGGAGATCCGGTCACAGATTCTGCGTCCAAAGATCCAGCGGGTACAGGAAGGCTTCTATCAGAAACAGCCGAAGAAAAAACTGACCGGACTGCAGGCGCTTTATTATTCCTATTTATATCAGATGGGGGTACTGAAAAAAAGACCAAAGAGAATCCCTTACAGTATCCGTTCCGACATCCGGAAGTTAGATGAGAGAATCCGGCAGATCGAGTTTCTTCAAAAGGAACAGATCACGACCAGAGAGCAGCTTGCCCGTTACCGGGAACCTCTGAAGGAACAGGTGACGGCGCTTTTAAAAGAACGCAGGCGGTTATACCGGAAGGAACCGGAAAGTGAGCGGATCGGGGAGATCAATGAAGCGTTAAAGGAAGCCAGAAAGAAAATCCGTCTGACGGTACAGATTGAACAGCATTCACTGGAAATCGAAGCGCGTCTTCGTCAGGCAGAAGAATTAGAACATACGGATTCCCGGAGCAGACACCGGGAGAAACAGATCCCGGAAAGATCCTAGAAGGGAGGCGGATATGGGAACACTTACTTATTATGAAATTGATGAACAGGCAGCGAAAAGAGCAAAAGAAATGAACAGCTTTTCCGATTACCGGATGGGGAGTGCCACAGAAAGCTATCGGCAGTGCGTCAATCATGCAGAAGCGGTGGCAAAGAAACAAAAGGCAAAGGTGGATGTCTGCTTTCATGAAAAGATTGATGCACTTGTAGATGTGTATGCAAAGAGGCTGGCAGAAAATATGAATGCGAGATTCCGCATCGATGCCCGTGTACCATCCATTCTGATTGCAGGAGGTTCGAACTTTCCGGTCAGACGGAAGGAAAAACAGAATGCTGCCAGAGATCAGAACATGGCAGAATGGAAGGAAATTGAAGGGATTCTTCATAAGATCCAGAGTACCGGAATGGGCGGGATCAGTGCAGACCGTCCGGATGCCATACAGCAGCTGGAAGGGAAATTAAAGCGCTGTGAGGAACTTCAGAAAAAGATGCGGGATGTCAATGCCTACTACCGGAAGCATCAAACGGTAGAGGGCTGTGAACTGCTGACGGAGAAAGAAATCCATGTTCTGTCAGAGTCACTGAAAACCGCATGGAATCCAAAGCCGTATCCCTCCTATCTGTTGTCCAATAACAGCGCAGAGATCCGGAGGCTGAAATCCCGGCTGGCAGAACTGAAAGAGAATCAGGAAGTGGGATTTTCAGGATGGAAGTTTGCCGGAGGGGAAGCGGTAGCGAATAAGGAATATAATCGTCTGCAGTTATTTTTTGATGAAAAACCATCCCCGGAAGAACGCTCCATGTTGCGGAAAAGCGGATTTAAATGGGCGCCCAGTGCAGAGGCATGGCAAAGACAGTTGAACCGGAATGCCATTTCTGCGGCGGGGAATCTTCCCTTTATACAACCGTTGAATGGAAAGAAGCCGATGGAACTGCAGCCAAGGGCAGATCCGGTGAAAAAGGGTGCAAAGCAGGAACCAAGTTTATGACAGTCCCCCATAGAGATGGAGGGCTGTTTTATTACATAGAAAAGTCCTACGGATTTTCTGTGTAATAAACACACACTTCGTGTGACGATGCACACTCGCGCGAAGATGAAGTGTGTCGCAAGCGACCGCGCTCGGTGCGAGAATGTGCCTTAACACATTCATTTTAAGAAAGGCAGGTGAGAGAGATGAACTATGGCGGAGAAGCTGCGGATCAGATTGTGCGATATTCTTTGGACGGGGTAGACCATACCTTACGGATTTCCGGGAGCATTGCCAAGAATTTGGCCATTCTGATTGTGGCAGTGCTGAGAGACCAGAAAAAGACCAGAGGAAAGACCAATCTCATCCGTATGTTAAAGGAGCAAAAGCCGACCAAGTTTTTTTCCGTTCCCCATGACAAGCTAAAGGAGTTTGCGAAAGAAGCAAAAGCCAGAGGGCTGTTGTATGTGGTAATTCATGACACCAAGCATCCGGAACTTTCCGAGATTATGGTGTATGCCGATGATGCCGCAAAGGTGAACCGGGTGCTGGATCAGTTAAATCTGGACTATGTGTCTGCAGAAGTAGGAGAGGCTGTGGTAGAGAAGACACCGGAGAAAGAAGTGCCTGACAGAAATCCGGCGGAGAAAGGAAAGGATCAGGCAGAGGTACGGACAGAGAAGGTGGTGCTGCCGGAAGGAACCATTGAGTTTGAACTGGATGAAAATGAGCATCTGTTTGATGTGGGAGAACCGTCCTTTGACGATGGAAATTTTACGCAGGCGCAGGGGAAAGGGAATCCATCCGAACCTTCCTTGCGCAGCAGCGGTTCTACTTCCGGTCGGGAAACTAGCTGGCAGGAGAAGAAACCCTCTGTCCGGCAGGAGCTAAAGCAGATCCAGAAGGACCAGAACCAGCGTCATAAAAAGCAGGAATCCCGGAAGAGACCGAGAAACCGAAACCGGAATAAAACAAAGAAAATGAAAACGAAAGGCAGGTAATGCAGATATGGATTTAACAAATATGATCCCCCAAGGGACAGAAGAAATGCAGGCGCCGGAACAGCAGCTTTCCAAGGAAGAGTATGCGGCGCTTAAGAAACAGGAACGGGAAGAAGTATGGGCAGAAGTAGATGCAAAAGCACAGGCGGTTTTTAAAGATGGGGATTCTTTGAAAGGATTTTTGGATTTTATGGCCCAGTGCAATACACAGAAGACACCGAATCTTCTGCTGATCTATGGACAGAACCCAGAGGCAAAAATGGTGAAATCCTATGACCGCTGGCAACAGGAGCGCCGTTCGCCAAAGTCCGGTGTTCATGGATATACGTATATGATCAGTACCGAGTATGAAAAAGACGGAGAGAAGAGAAACGGATATACCATTGGGAAAGGATTTGACATCAGCCAGATGAGCGGAAAACCTTTGGAAGAGCGTCCGCAAAGAACAATGGAAGAACTGGTTTCTGCTGTTTTAAAGGATCAGCAGGTAAGGCTGCAGATCGCAGACAATCTGCCGGAGGGGATTCAGGCACAGTACATCCCGAAGCAGAGGACGGTGTATGTCCGCAATGGAATGGATGAGATGACCACCTTTCATGCGATCAACCGGGAACTGGCGTGTGCATCCTTAGATATGCATGATGGAAGTTATGCCAGAAAGAAGGTCAATGCACAGGCATACTGCGCTGCCTATGTGATCGGGAAACGCTATGGGGCAGAGGTGTCCGGCTTCCAGATGGGAAAGATTGCAGAAATGCAGGAGAATGGGAAGAAAGATCCGCAGGAGCTGAGAGGCTTCTTAAATGATGTCCGTCAGGCAGCTTATACCATCCGAAACCATATGGAACGCAACTTCGGAGAACAGGAGCAGACATTTACAAAGGATGAATTTTCCATTGAAGGCCCGGCAGAAAAACCGCCTCAGAAGGAGAAGAAAAGCAAACAGCAGCCGGAGCGATAATTAAGAAAAAGTTTACCGGTTCGGGATAGCTATTGGAAAACCCTTGTGGTATGGTTGGTGTAACAAAGAAGGTCAAAGAAAAGGAGGACGAAAGCATGGCAGAATATTATTTAAAAGTGGATAATATCATGAAAAATATGTTCGTGGCGGCGCTGAAAGATGAGATTCAGGCGCAGCGTGAGCAGGGAACGGCAGACTCAGAAACCGAGGACATGCTGGCGAAAGTCCGGGCATACGACCTGAAGGAGAAACGCCTGCCGATCACCACAGGGGAACAGCGTCAGTTAAGGAATGCCCTCAACCGGCTCCGAAACAAATATCTGGCAATGGGCAGATACAGTGATGGGATTGACAGTGTGATCATAAAAGTGTTAAAGCCCAATAAAAGCAAGCATTTCTTCTGGTAAGAAGGGAGTGGTGCCTATGGTAATTTACGATGAAAGAAAAGTAGAATGGTTACGGAAACAGTATCCCGAAGGAACTCTGGTCTGTCTGGGGTTTATGGACGAGCAGGGAATGCCAAGCGGCTTAAAGGGAAAGGTAACCTTTGTAGATGATGCCGGACAGATCCATGTCAGTTGGGAGAACGGACGCAGTCTTGCCCTGATCCCCGGAGTCGATTCATTTCATAAGATAGGAGAAATGCAAAGCAAAAAGAAGGAGCAGGTACCGCAGAGGTAACGTTCCGTAAGTCGGACCTGATCCCCTGGCTGATCTTTCTGCCCCTTGTCTGGTGGGCAGGAGCCATCACAGCCTGTGCCATCCAGCCGGATGCAAATTTATTGATCATTTTGGAAGTGCTGACCGAAAAACTGGAGCAGCCTTTTTCCATTACTTATACACCTTATACGATGAAGTGTATTCTGATATTCACAGCAGCCTATTTCTTAGGCATCGGTATTTATTATTCCCAGAGAAGAAATTACAGAAGAGGAAAGGAGCATGGCTCCGCCAGATGGGGCGATGCGGTGCAGATCTGCAAGCGTTACCGGGAGAAACAATACACCCAGAATCTGTTATTAACCCAGAACTTTCGTATGGGTTTGGACGGATATAAGCACAAGCGAAATTTAAATGTGCTTGTGGTAGGTGGTTCCGGAGCAGGAAAGAGCCGTACCTATGCCATTCCCAATATCATGCAGTGCAACTGTTCGATGGTGATCACCGATCCGAAAGCAGAACTTCTTAGAAAGACCGGAGGGCTGCTGGAACGGATGGGGTATGAAGTCCGGGTATTTGATCTGATCAATCCGGAGACTTCCTTCTGCTATAATCCTTTTGCGTATGTGCGGGATGATAAAGATGTGCTAAAGCTCATCAATAACCTGATCCGCAATACCACACCGAAGGGAGCGCAGTCCTCGGATCCATTCTGGGAGAAAAGTGAGACTGCACTGTTACAGGCGCTTATGTTATATCTTTTGCATGAAGCACCGCCGGAGGAACAGAATTTCCCCATGATCATGGAAATGCTTGGAAGCGCACAGGTAAAAGAGGATGATGAGGAATACCAGTCCCCTCTGGACATTCTGTTTGAGAGACTGGAAATGCGGGATCCGGAAAGCATTGCGGTGAAACAGTATGCCATTTATAAGCAGGCGGCAGGAAAAACAGCGAAGAGTATCCTGATTTCCGTAGGCGTGCGTCTGGCAGCCTTTAACTTAAAGCAGATTGCAAACCTGACCTGCACCGATGAACTGGATCTATACAGCATCGGGGAGAAAAAAGTAGCATTATACTGCTGTATCCCGGATGCGGATACGTCCCTGAACTATCTGGTAGGCATGATCTACAGCAATCTGTTCCAGACCTTATACTATGTGGCTGACCGGAAATACGGGGGAAGACTGCCCGTTCCGGTACACTGCATCATGGATGAGTGGCCAAACGTAGCGCTGCCGGATGATTTTGACAAGATCCTTGCTACCATGCGTTCCAGAGCGATTTCGTGCAGCATTATTATACAGAACATTGCACAGATGAAAGCATTGTTTAAGGATTCATGGGAAAGTCTCATTGGAAATGCAGATGAATTTTTATATCTGGGCGGCAATGAAAAGGAAGGGCACAAATATGTGTCGGAGCTTCTTGGGAAGGAAACGCTGGATACCAATACCTACGGACATACCAAGGGCAGAAGCGGAAGTTATTCGGTGAACTTCCAGCAGAGCGGAAGGGAACTTCTGACACCGGATGAAGTACGGCTTTTGGATAATAAAAAGGCGGTACTCCTGATCCGTGGAGAACTTCCGATTTTGGATGATAAATACGATTTGATGCGGCATGTGAATGTGAAATATACGGAGGATGGCGGTGCGCCTGCTTACAATTATGCGAAAGCGCCGCTTGCACATGAAGATTTAAAGATTGATACCAGAAGACTGGATGATTATGTACTGCTTTCTGCGGAGGATATCCTCGGCGGTGAGCAGTCTTTTTGATTGGAGGAATGTGGATTGAAGAAATGGAATTTACAGTTTTACAGAAAAAAGGAAAGAAAAGGAACTGCCCCTCTGCCTATGGATCGGGGACAGAAAAGGAGATTTACCGTTTATATGGCGGTGGTACTGGCAATGACCATCGGGGCTGTCCCGGTATTTGCAGCCGGAGATCCCCTTACAGTAATTAACAACCTGTCTACCTTTATCTTTTCCCTGATCCGGGCAATCGGACTGATCCTGCTTGGGTTTGGTGTGGTACAGGTAGGCCTTAGCTTAAAGAGCCATGATCCAAGCCAGAGAGCCAACGGATTTCTGACACTGGCAGGCGGTGTCATCATCACCTTTGCGAAAGAAATCCTGGACCTGATCGTGGGATAAAGGAAGGAAACGGAGCGGGGGTGCATGGGCATCCCCGTTATTTGAAGCAGAGGGAGGTGAGAAACTCTGAGTGATAACTGGATTGTACAGAACTTAAATTCCGCACTGCAGACATGGAATGACAAGCTGGCGGAGATTTGGGTATTGCTGACACAAAGCCCGGAATCCTTTAAAGACGGAAGCATCTGGGGTGTGATTGTAAACATCAATGGAGCGCTGACTGCCATCGGCTACGGTCTTTTGGTTCTGTTTTTTGCTGCCGGAATGGTGAAGACCTGTGGGAGCTTTTCGGACATGAAAAAGCCGGAGCATGCCCTCAAAGCCTTTATCCGTTTCGCACTGGCACAGGGGGCGATCATGTTCGGCATGGAACTGATGACTGCCATTTTTTCCATTGTGCAGGGAATCGTGTCCACGATCATGTCGGACTATGGAATGACGGCAAGCGGAGTGACGGAGCTTCCGGCAGAGATCGTGGAGAAGATTGAATCGGTGGGTATGCTGGAATCCATTCCTTTGTGGATCGTGACCTTACTTGGAAGCCTTTTGATCACCGTACTGTCCTTCATCATGATTCTGACCGTGTATGGCAGGATGTTTAAGTTATATATGTATACAGCCATTGCTCCGATTCCCATTTCCACTTTTGCGGGAGAACCGTCCCAATCGGTGGGAAAGAACTTTGTGCGTTCTTACGCAGGGGTATGCTTGGAAGGGGCGATCATTGCACTGGCCTGCATTATCTTTTCGGTGTATGCGGCAAGTCCTCCGGCAGTCGGAGATACCAGCTTAAGTGCAGTGACGATTGTATGGAACTATGTGGGAGAACTGGTCTTTAACCTGCTGGTACTGGTAGGAGCAGTCAAGGCATCAGACCGGATCGTAAAAGAAATGATGGGATTATAGGAGGTTTTATGGACGAGAAAAAGACGTTGGACTATGAATGGGAGTTTGGAAAGGAAGAGATTGTTTTACAAGTGGCTGCTTACCACTATGGAGAGAATCTGGCGGTCATGATGTACCACAAGGCAGAGGGGGATCTGGAAGCCTTTGGAGATCTGACGGTGAATCTTCCGGCATATTCCTTAGAACCCAATGAGGCATTCATTTCTGACTTTGACAGTAAAAACAAGCTTGCGTTTATCAAACAGCACAAGCTTGGAAAAGTACAGTCATGGGAAGGAAGATCGGGATACTGCGAGTATGCGGTGGTTGCCTTTGATCTAAACAGGCTTTCCCAGTATGACAAGGAAGGTGTGGAGCGGTTCTGTAAGGTGCGCGGGATAGAACTTCCCAAAGAAAAAACACCGAAGAAAAAGAAAAAACAGATGGAGAGGTAAAACAAAATGGAAGTAAAAATGAATAAAGAAATCCGGGATTATCAGGAATCCATGTTTATGGGGCTGAACTTAAGACAGTGTATCTGTTCTGTGCTGGCAATTCTGACGGCAGTGGGGATTTATTTCGGATTGCGGGAAAGAATCGGGGATGAATTCACCGGATGGCTGTGTGTGTTAGGGGCGGCGCCTTTTGCAGCCTGCGGCTTTTTTCAGTACCACGGTATGACAGCAGAGCAGTTTTTGTGGGCGTATATCAAGTCGGAATTTCTATATCCCAAGAGACTGCTCTTTCAGCCGGAGGATACCTATTATTCCTGCATGGCGGACACCATCGGTCTGGGAGAAAAGAACCGGACAGACGGGGCGGCCATCCGTAAGAAACAGGAGGCGAAAGCAGAGAAAAAACGTGTGAGAAAGAAGAAGGGAAGGGGTGATGCCTTTGATTAAAACACTGCATCAGGCAATGAAGAGGGATAAAGAGAAATTTAAAGTTCCAAGGTCGGTACAGCAGGCAATTCCGATTCAGAAAATCTGGCCGGATGGCATTTTCCAGTCCGGCACAAAGTTTTCCAAGTCTTTCCGGTTCTCGGATATCAATTATTCCATTGCAAGCAAAGCGGATAAAACGGAAATGTTTCTGGATTATTCGGAATTATTGAACGCACTGGATTCCGGCGCATCCGCCAAGATTACCCTGAACAACCGCAGGATCAATAAACAGGAATTTGAGTCTTCCCTCTTGATTCCGATGAAAGAGGACGGACTGGATGGATACCGCAGGGAGTACAACGAAATGCTGCTTTCCAAAGTGAGCGGAACGAATAACAGCATTTATCAGGAACGGTATCTGACCGTCAGTGTCCATAAAAAGAATATTGATGAGGCAAGAACTTATTTTGCAAGGGTGGGAACGGATATCGTGACGCATCTGGCAAAGCTGTCTTCTATTGGCGAAGAACTGGATGCAGAAAGCCGTCTGCAGATTTTCCGGGACTTCTTTCAGGCAGGGAAGACACCAGCCTTTCCTTTTGACCTCAAAGCCTTTGCGAAAAAGGGCGGGAACTTTAAGGACTGGATCTGTCCCCAGTCTATGGAATTTCAAAAGGACTGCTTTTGTATTGATGACCGTTATGGAAGGATATTGTATATGCAGGACTATGCCAGTTATGTAAAAGATGACATGATTTCTGAGCTTTGTGATCTGAGCCGGGATCTGATGTTATCCATTGATATCCTGCCCGTACCAACGGATGAGGCAGTGCGGGAGATTCAGAACCGTCTTTTGGGAGTGGAAACCAATGTGACCAACTGGCAGAGGCGGCAGAATGCCAACAACAACTTTTCTGCCATTGTTCCTTACGACATGGAATTGCAGAGAAAGGAAACAAAGGAAATGCTGGATGACCTGACCACCAGAGACCAGAGGATGATGTTTGGAATCCTGACGATGGTACATATGGCAGACAGTAAAAAACAGCTTGATTCGGATACGGAGAGCATTCTGTCTGTGGCAAGAAAACACCTGTGTCAGATGGCAACCTTAAAATGGCAGCAAGTGGATGGTCTCAATACGGTACTGCCATACGGCATCCGCAAGATCAATGCCCTTCGGACACTGACTACGGAATCTACCGCTGTGCTGATTCCATTCCATACGCAGGAGATCATGCAGCCGGGCGGCATTTACTACGGGCAGAATGCAGTCAGTAAAAATATGCTGGTGGCAGACAGAAGGAAACTGTTAAATGGCAATTCCTTCCGATTGGGTGTCAGCGGATCGGGAAAGAGTTTCTCGGCAAAGGAAGAGATCGTAGATCTTGCCCTTTCAACAGAGGATGACATCTTAATTCTTGATCCGGAGTCGGAGTTTGTATCCTTGGTGGAATCCTTAAATGGGGAGGTGATCTCCATTTCCGCCACCTCAGATACCCATCTGAATGCACTGGACATGGATTCGGCTTATGGCAATGATAAGAACCCGTTGATTGAGAAATCGGAATTTATTCTTTCTTTGTTTGAGCAGCTCGTAGGGGCAGGGAATCTGTCGGCAAAAGAAAAATCCATCCTGGACCGCTGTACCGCAGATGTGTACCGGGATTATATGCGCAGCGGTTATCAGGGGGAAGTGCCGACCTTAAAAGACTTGTACCGTCAGTTGATGCTGCAGCCGGAGGAAGAAGCGAGAGGGCTTGCGTTATCCTCGGAACTGTTTATCAACGGAAGCCTGAATACCTTTGCCCAGAGGACCAATGTCAATACCAAGAGCCGTATCATCGATTACGATATCCGGGAGTTGGGAGAACAGCTCATGCCCCTTGGTATGCTGGTCACCTTGGACAGTATTTTTAACCGGGTCATCCAGAACTGGAAGAATGGACGGACTACCTGGATCTTTGCGGATGAGTTTTATCTGCTGTTCCGGTATCAGTACAGTGCAGACTTTTTCTACCGTCTGTATAAGAGAATCCGAAAGTATAACGGTTTTGTGACAGGGCTCACACAGAATGTAGAGGAACTGCTCCGTTCCGATACGGCAAGGTTAATGCTGGCAAACAGTGAGTTCTTGATTCTTTTGAATCAGGCCACTACAGACCGGGATGAACTGGCAGCACTATTGAATATCTCAGAGAACCAGTTGTCCTACATTACAAATGTAGGAGCCGGACATGGGCTGATCCGCTGTTCCGGGAATATCGTACCCTTTGAGAACAGCTTTCCGAAGAACACCAAGCTGTACCGATTGATGACAACCAAGCCGGGAGAATTCTGATGGCAGAGAAATAAAAGATAAAGAAGCGAAGAAAAGAAGCAGATAAGAAAGCCGGAGTGTTCCAGTGCCAGACTGGCTCCGGCTTTTTGTGATGGAGGTGATGTGCATGGAAGAAATGGAACAATGGGAAGCTGTGGAGATTGAAAAAATCCCCTTGAAAGAACAGACCGTGTTTCAGGAATTATTTGCAGCCTTAGAAAAGCATGGTCTTCATGAGGAAAAAGACCATGTGATGCAGATGGCGGATTACTTGGACGGGATGGAAGAACAGCTAGGGAACGTGCTGAAAGAACTTCGGCAGGTAAGAGATCAGCTTGATACCATCCAAAACAGAGGGATGAAGCAGAAGGCGCTGGAAGTCGTAAAACGGGCAGAGCAGATGGTACAGGGCATCGGCAGGCAGGTGGCAGGGCTGAAAGAGCAGTTTATACAGAGAGCAAAGCAGGCAGTTCAGGCATCGAAAGAAAAAGGAAAAGAGGCATTGGTGTCGGCTGTCCGGAAACTGTATGTGCCGGAGACACTTAAAAGGTTACAGAATGCCTTACATGATACGGTGCTTTATCTGGATCAGGGGATTGACCGGATTGGAAATGTGGGAGATGAACTGCAGGAAGCAAAAGGGCATCTGAAGAATATCGCAAAAGAACTGTCCGGAAAAGAAAGGACCATCATCAGAGGAAGGAATCCGGAGCGTGGCGTGACGTTTCAACTGCAAAAGGCGATGTTTTCTCTGATGCAGAAGCTGCACCGGATGGAGCAGAAGACCGGGGAACTTCGAAAGCAGCTAGAACCAAAGGAGCAGGGAGAGAAGACTTCGGTAAAGGCCCGGCTGGAGGCGATCCAGAATCAGCGTGTGCCGCTGGCAATCGAAATGAAACAGCCAAAACCGGAAAGAGCAAGGTAGGAGGCGATGCGATGGAACAGAAAACAACCATTACCTTTCAGGCAGCGGAATGCGGGGAGTTTCATAATCTGGGGCAGTATGTGGAATGTGAGACATTAAAAGAAGCATATCGGGCATATCAGAGATTTTTAAAGACTTCTCCACAGATGGGACCGTCCTTGGAATTTACCCTGCATCATGCAGATGATCCCTTGTATTTGGAGTTGGGATATCCACTCTGTATGAGAGGGATGGGGCATGAATTTTTTATGGATGTGAAGTATTTTGAACAGCATCCGCTGGTGCAGGAAGCCGTAAAGGAATTGCAGCAGTTAGAAGAGGTGCAGGCGAAGAAAGGAAAAAGGAGAGGGCAGGAACGATGATCCTGCCCAGAGGGAAAGAGGTGAGTGATTGAAGGATATCAAGGAAAAGGTAAAAGAGAAGAAGCCGAAGATCCGCAATCCGGCATCCCGGCTTCCAAAGGAACTGGTTCGTTCTGCTGTTTTGGAGGCAAAAGAAAAATCCAGAGAACTGCCGGGACGTGCAGGCGCAGGTACAGGAGAAGAGTCACCAACAGAATATGCAGGAAATAAGATTGAGGCGGCAGAGTACCGGATTGGAAGTGAAGCAGGTTCGGCAGCCTACCGGGGTGGAAAAAGGATTGCCAAGAAGTCTCGTGAAGTGATCCGGGAACGGAGAGAGGAAAAAAGAACCGCGCAGTCAGCCAGAGAATCGGCGGCAGAAACAGCCAGCGGTTCTTTCCAGACTGGTCAGGGGAAAGACGCAGGAAATGTATCCCGAAAGAGGGATACTGCACAGGTAAGGATTAAGGAGAAAGAGAAGGGGAAAGCAGGCGTAAAGGAAGCAGGTAAGAGAGAGATTAAAAAGGCTCCTCGTGTGGTGAAATCGTCACCCCTAGCATCTGATAAAGTGAAAACCCAGAGTTCCTATCAAAGAAATCGAGCCAGAAAAACAGCGCAGTCAGCCAGACAGGCGGCGGTGAAATCCGCACAGGCAGCCAGACAAAGTGCAAGGACAGCGAAAACAACCGCAAGAGGAATCAAGGCAGTTGTAGAGGCGGCGGCCACGACAGTAAAAGCAGCCTTTGCAGCCCTGATGGCCGGAGGCGGTGCGGTTCTCATCATACTGATTTTAATTGTAGGCATTATCGGCGGAGCTGCTTTTATGGGAAATTACCAGAGTGAAGAGCCTTTAAGTGCGGAAGTGCTGGCACATACCCCGACAATCCAGAGGTATGCCAGCGAATATGGAATCCCGGAGTATGTTGCGGTGATACAGGCAATCATGATGCAGGAAAGCGGGGGCAGGGGAACAGATCCCATGCAGTCCAGTGAGTGCCCTTATAATACCGAGTATTCCAATAGTCCGGGAGCGATTCAGGATGCAGACTATTCCATCAAGGTGGGAATCCAGTATTATGCAGACTGTATCCGGGAGGCAGGATGTGAAAGTCCGCAGGATATGGACAGGCTGAAACTCTCGCTTCAGGGATATAATTATGGGAATGGATACATAACATGGGCAATCCGGAATCATGGCGGTTACAGTGCAGCCAACGCTCTGCAGTTTTCTCAGGAACAGGCAGCCGCTCATGGATGGGAACGGTATGGAGATCCGGAGTATGTGCCTCATGTTTTAAGATATTATTCCGGTGGTGGTTTGTTTGCCGGACTATTCGGAAACCAGCAAATCGTTACCATAGCAAAGAGTCAGCTTGGAAATGAAGGCGGCCAGAAGTTCTGGTCGTGGTGGGGATTTACCCAGAGGGAAGAATGGTGTGCTTGCTTTGTCAGTTGGTGTGCGGATCAGGCAGGACTACTTCAAAATGGAGCAGTACCGAGGTTTTCGTATTGTCCGGATGGAGTGGACTGGTTTCAGGCGCAGGGTAAATGGCAGGCCGCCGGGAGTATTCCAGCAGCCGGGAGTATCATCTTTTTTGACTGGGATCATGATGGAATCAGCGATCATGTAGGAATCGTAGAAAGCTGTGATGGAACGACAGTCCATACAGTGGAAGGGAACTCCGGAGATGCGGTTAAGGAGAATAGTTATACGGTTCATTCAACATCTATTATGGGATATGGAACTATTTTAGAGGGGTGAGAGTCTATATCGTAGAGGCAAAAGCATATGAGAGAATTAGTTCTTTAGTTCCGGCACATCAGCCACTACTTCATATTTCAGTGTAATACGCTGGTTCATTACTTGCTTACGTGCATATTCTGCCACAGGCAGATTTGCTGTTTGGGCATTTTCTGTGACAATATCATATTCCATATCGTTGAGACAGAGCATGATGTGATGGTTTCGTTTCAGTTCCTTTTGCTTTTTGGGTCTTGCCATGTTTTATCCTTTCTCGTGATGGGAACCATCACGCTGCGACTATATTCTATATAGAAGCCGAAAAACACAGCTTGCTGTGTAAGAAACCGAGGGAAGGGGGAAACGGAATCCCCATCAAGATTGCCCGTAACCAAAATCCACAAAGTGGGTTTTGAGTTACTTGGGCGAATCTTGCTTTAATATTGTGAGATATACTATTGCTTGAACTGCTCTAGTTGCTTGCGTTATAATAGAGATTATGAAATGCCTTATTATGCGATGAGATAAACAAGAATAGAATGAAACATATTAGGAGAATTTTAATATATTTTTTGAAAATTCTTTGTGAGTTCGAATACGGAATTTGTTATACTTAATTGATAAATATAAAAAGAATGGAGAGAACAGGATGAACGAAAAAATTCTTGTTGTTGACGATGAACACGATATTGCAGATCTTCTTGAAGTCTATCTGCAAAACGAGAACTACATCGTATATAAATTTTACTCTGCAAAGGACGCTCTGACTTGTATTGAGCAAGAAGAACTTGACCTTGCAATTCTTGATATTATGCTTCCCGATATAAGCGGATTTTCCCTCTGCCAGAAAATCCGGGAAAAACACACATACCCCATTATCATGTTGACGGCGAAGGACGAGGAAACGGATAAAATTACAGGGTTGACCTTGGGAGCGGATGATTATGTGACCAAACCTTTTCGTCCTCTTGAACTCATTGCCAGAGTAAAAGCTCAACTGCGGCGGTACAAAAAATACTCCCCTACTCCTATAGAGGAAAGAAAGACAAATGTTCTCTTGACTTATGACAAGCTCCAGTTAAACACGCAGACCTATGAGTGCCTATTAGATGGCGAGAATGTTGCCTTGACACCCACCGAATTTTCTATCCTGCGTATTCTTTTAGAGCATAAGGGTACTGTTGTGACAGTCGAGGATTTGTTTTGCTCTGTATGGAAAGATGAATATTACAGCAAGAACAGCAGCACAATCACGGTGCATATCCGTCATTTGCGAGAAAAACTGCAAGATACAGCAGAAAAACCGAAGTATATTAAAACAATATGGGGCGTTGGCTATAAGATATAGTCAAGCTATCCCCAGTGAGGTGATCTTATGAGTAAGAAAGAAAAAGTAAGTATTCTTGTACCATTCCTCTTTATTATTTACATGGTACTTTTAGTGTGGATTATTGTATTCAAACTGCAATTTTCAATTAGTGAATTAGATACTGTCAGGAGCATCAATTTAATTCCTTTCCATTATGACAATGAGATCGGAGTAAGATTTCATCTGACAGAAGTTTTGGAGAATGTTGCCATCTTTGCGCCACTTGGTATTTATCTGTGTATGTTCAAACATGAACCAATGTTTTCTATTAAGCTAATGCTTATTTTGGGGACGAGTTTGGCTCTGGAAGTTCTCCAATATATTTTAGCAATCGGACGCTCTGATATTACGGACATACTTACAAATACCTGTGGCGGAATACTTGGAATAATTATTTACCATATATTTGCGAAGCTCTTTCGGAGCAAAAAACGTGCAAATAAAGTCATTACAGCAATAGCCTCTATTGCAACCGTCCTCGTTGCTGGCGGGCTGGCTGTTCTGCTTATTGCGAATTAACGGAGGGAAATCCCTATGAAGAATAATGACTATCCCATAGAAAAGAAACTGCGTTGTAAACTCTATATCACACTGGTTTTATATGTTATCATCGGTTTTGTGCTGACATTATTACTGGGATATATTTTTACACTATCAAAAAATCCCGTTATAACATGGCTGTATTGGCGTATGGATGCGCTTTTCATTTTTTATCTCATAATAGGCTTTTTTGCGATTTTTTATTACTACTGGAAAAAGCCTTGGGCATATTTGAATGAAATTGTAGAAGCTACGCAAACGATCTACGAACAGAACGACCACACGATTGCTTTATCTGAACCGCTTCTGGAAATAGCCAACCAAATGAACCAAATCAAAATGTCTGTTCTTTTAAGCAAACAGGCGGCCAAAGAAGCCGAGGATAAGAAAAATGAATTAGTCATGTATTTGGCACATGATATTAGAACGCCGCTTACAACAGTAATTGGTTATTTGAGCTTATTAAGTGAAGCTCCCGATATGCCAACAGAGCAGAGAGTAAAATATGTGGGAATTGCTTTGGAAAAAGCGGAACGTCTTGAAAAACTACTCAATGAATTATTTGAAATTACCAGATACCACACAAAAACTGTTCCGCTAAAAAAGGAAAATTTAGATTTATACTGCTTGCTGGTGCAGCTCATAGATGAATTTTATCCAACATTATCGGCAAGAGGAAATACCGCCGTCCTTGATGCAGACGAAAATCTCCTTGTAATGGCTGACCCGGAAAAGCTGGCGAGGGTTTTTAATAATATCTTGAAAAATGCCACCGCATACAGCTATCCCAATACTGAAATTTCTATTGCCGCCCATAAGCAAAACACAAACATTGTTATTACCATTCAAAATCATGGAAAGACCCTCTCACAGGAACAGCTTAAAGATATTTTTGAAAAGTTTAACCGTTTGGATGAGGCACGATTGTCAGACACAGGAGGGGCTGGTCTCGGCCTTTCTATTGCGGAGGAAATCATACATTTGCATGGTGGAGAAATTACAGCTACAAGCCAAAATGATACGATCTGCTTCACTGTTATATTACCCGTTTCCGCTTAGGAAAATATACGCATGATGTTAGGATTTTCTTAGGGATTTTCCTGCTGAAACTTTGAGATTGCAATGCCCTTGTTCGGTATAATGATTACTGAACAAGGGCATTTCCTTTGCTCTCGGCAAAATTCTAATATAGCAAAAGGAGCGATGATAATGGAATTAAAAATTGAACATTTAAGCAAACACTTCAAGGACAAAACCGCTGTTGATGATGTTTGCTTGACCTTAACCCCCGGTGTATGGGGATTACTTGGTGCCAATGGTGCCGGAAAAACGACTCTCATGCGAATGATTGCAGATATTATGACACCAACAAGCGGAACAATCTCCTATGATGGCACAGATATTCACAAAATGGGCGAAGCTTACCGAAATTTATTTGGCTTTTTGCCGCAGGACTTCGGATACTCCCGTGACTTTACAGTAAAAGATTATCTGGAATATATTGCGGCATTGAAGGATGTTCCGGCAAGAGAAACAACCAAGAAAATCAATCACTTGCTGGAAATCCTCACGCTTTCTGATGTTAAGAACAAGAAAATATCTAAGTTATCCGGTGGCATGAAACGTCGTGTAGGAATTGCACAGGCAATGCTGAATGACCCTAAAATTCTTATCATGGACGAGCCAACCGCCGGACTTGACCCCGGAGAACGTGTACGGTTTCGGAATTTTATATCAGAATTTTCCCATAACCGCATGGTTTTGATTTCTACCCACATCGTATCAGATATTGAATATATCGCTACTCGAAATGCGATTATGAAAGCGGGGCACATTATTGATGTGGGTACGACGGATGAACTGGTAAAGCAGATTGAGGGAAAGGTTTGGAACTGCACCGTTCCAGCAGAAAAACTCCCAGAGTACGAACTGCGCCTACGGATTATCAATCAACGTGGCGAGGACAACAATCAGGTTTCTATTCGTTATTTGGCAGATAAAGCAGAGCTTGACGGAGCTGTTCCGGCGTCTCCCCGGTTAGAGGACTTGTACCTGTGGTTGTTTCCGCAGGCAGATTTAGAAAAGGAGGGGATGTGATATGCGTCTTTTCAGATTAGAGGTTAAAAGAATTTTGAAGACACGCCGCACTTTGATTTTGCTTTCTGTTGCAATGTTATTGTCTGTACTCATGGCATATTTGCCTATTAGCTTTGAGGGTATCAATCGCCCAAATGAAGATGGAACCGTTACTGAATTGGATGGTTTAGCGGCGATTGAATATAAGCGGGATTTATATGCCGCTACGCAGGGCGAGGTAACAGCGGAAAAAGTAAAACAGGCTCTAATAACTTATCAGGACTGTGTTAATCAATACGGGCCTATTGATGGAGAAGAATTTCCGTTAGAGGTAAACATTGAGAAAATAGTACCTATTCGTCCATTGTTAAAAGGCATTTCAGAAGCATTTGCTGACCCGAGAACAGGCATTGGTGCTGACTGGATGGACATTGACCCTAACGAGGTTGAACAGCACTATTATGAAAAGTGTGCAGAACATCTCAACGATGTAATGAAAAATGAGCAAAAAAATCATCTATCGGCACAGCAAAAAGCAAGTGAAAAATATGCAAAGGTAGATAAACCATTTCAACTGTATGCAGGGATGTCTAAGGATGCCTTTGATTATATCGAATTATATATCCTAATCCTCACTATCTTATGCGTTGCTATTGCTGCCCCGATTTTTTCAAATGAATATCAAACGGGAGCTGACAGTATTTTACGAGCAACAAAGCATGGACGTACTCGGTTAGCAGTTGTGAAGATTTCAGCGTCCAGTATGATTTTCATTTTAGCCTTTGCCCTTGGAATAGCGGTACATTTACTGATATTGAATATGGCTTTCGGAACAGATTGCTTGAAAACCTCGTTTCAAATGCTGTTTTCTATCATAAATCTATCCAACATTAACTTGGGACAGTTAGAAATAATTTTGGCATTAGCAGGACTGCTTTCTATGTTGGCAAGCATTAGTTGCACCTTGTTTCTGTCTGCAAAGTGTAAAGACTCCTTAACAGCGCTATTGATTTCACTTGTTATTGTTCTTATGCCTATGTTTGCGTATACAGCGTTGGGCGCATCATGGATTTCTTGTATTTTGCCATCAGCAGGAATTGGGTTGCAGAATAACTTGCTTTATCAGCTTGCAAATTTTAACTACCTGCATATTGGCGGAATGAGTTTCTGGACGCCTTATATTATTTTGGTTTCTGCGGCAATAGAGGTTCCGGTATTCTTGCTTTTGGCAGTCCGTTCTTATTGTAAACATCAGGTTGCATAAAGATGGGGTTGGAAAAAATTACATCAACTATCGAATTAATTACAAGTTTTTTAAATTATGAATATGGTTTGTTATAATCCATATCAAGATAATGATTAGAACGATATTTGAAAGGATGATTAGAAAATGAATGAAAGGTTGAGAAATCAAATCATAGAGCTTCTTCATTTGATTGAAGAAAATGGAAGACCGGGAAGATTGGGCAAGACTTTTTCTACTGACAAAAATTATTATTATTATGATGCTGGTACAGGAAAAGTAGCTAAATTAAAAGTAAATGTATATTTGGTGTTGAAATGTATTTTGGAGAAAGATGATCCAGATGAAGTGTTGAAACTCTCACTGAACACTCAGGATATCAAAGATGCTATATTCAAGATACAATGCGCAATGAAACAGGAAAATATTTTACAAGCACCGCCTGTGAAAACCCTTACAGGGGAGGCTGTTAAAAATTTGGACGATATTTTAGAAAATGGGGTAGAAAATGTCACCTTAGAAGTGACAGAAAAATGTAATTTAAGATGCAAGTATTGTATTTATCATCCAGATCATCCAGAGTACAGAGAATTTGGACATCGTGATATGGAATGGAAAATTGCAAAAAGTGCTATAGATTTCCTGAAAAATCATTCTACAAAAGCGGAACATAGGCATATAGGATTTTATGGTGGAGAACCATTAGTAAATTTTAAGTTAATAGAAATGTCTGTGGAATATGCAAAAAATGTATTCAATGATGATATAACATTTGCGTTGACAACAAATGCAACATTGGTAACTGATAAAATTGCTAAATTTTTTGCCGATAATGATTTTAACCTTATCATTAGCTTAGACGGACCAGAAAAAATGCATGATGCAAATCGAGTAATGATAAATGGAGAAGGCAGCTTCGAAAAAACAGTAAAAGGTGCAAGGAAGATATTTAAACAATACGAAGAACAGGGTAAACATGGAAAAATAGGATTTAATATGGTGGTTTCAGGACCAGATTATAAAAAGCAGTATGATGAAATACAGAGGTTTATAGAGGAAAGTGAATGGATACCAGAAGACGTGATGGTATTAACAGCTACAGTTGATAGAGGACCATCAGATAGTGATTATTTCCTTCCGCAAAGTGAAGAAGACTGCAAATTTATGGAAACATTTTATGAACCATTGATTGCATGGGAGAAGGAGTATAAGGATAGTAATGAGAATAAACATTGTTTATTCACAGATGGAGCAATGGATAAAGGTATGTTGATTATTCATAAGAGATTGCTCACTGATAAGCCTATTAAGGAATATGGGATGAATGGGTGTTGTGTTCCGGGGCAACGTAGGATTTATGTTACTGTTGATGGTGTATTTCATCATTGTGAAAAAGTGGGAAATATCCCTTGCTTGGGAAATGTTCAGGAAGGTTTTGATAAAGTCGGTATCCGCAAGAATTACGTGGATGATTTTATACATGAAGCACAGAAGTATTGTAAAGACTGTTGGGCTGTGAACCTTTGTACATTATGTTATGTTAATTGCTATGATTCTTCAGGTACACATTTTGGCTATCGGCATAATTCATGTAGAAATGAAAGGAAATATCTGGAAGATAATTTGATTCGTTATCACTCAATTTTAGAGGAAAATCCAGAAAGTTTGGCACATTATAATGATGTGACAGTTCAATGATTTAGTAATACATTTATTTACATAGATGTATAAAAAAAAATAAGGAGGTGACTTGTATGGAATTTGTAAATCCTACGGGAAGAACAGCAGGAAGCGGTGTACAGCCGAGAGCTTGCATGTGTTCTACAGGATATGCAGGGTACAGAGGCAACGATGATGGCTGTGTTCATTGCGGTTGTGGTTGCGGAACTGATGGTGCATATCGTACTGGAAACAGAGTAAATGCAACAACGACATTCCGTTCTAGTACACTGTAAATTGCTAACAGAAGGCGTAGTACAAACATAAATGTGCTACGCCATTTCTGATATATTACAAAATTTGTGTTAGGTAAGAACATGGGAAAAATAAGAAAAAATTTAAGGTTAATTATATATACAATAAGATTAATCCTCAGTATAAATAAATGGAGATTTATATTTGCGATTTTTATGTCTATAATTAATGGTATTATACCGATAGTATCTCTATTGCTCATGCAGAAAATATTAAACGAAGTGCAACTTATGCAAATCTCTTTTAATATGATTATGCAAATGCTATTTTTGTACTTTATGGTATCAGCGTTTGCTTCTATATTACAAAATATATCAAATTATAATATGAATAATTTGAATAATCAATTAGTATATGGGATAAATGCGATTTTAATGAATAAGTGTGGTATGCTTTCAATGAGAATGTTTGAAACGACAGATATATATGATACCATAACTAGATTAGAACAAGAAGTTTCGGTAAAACCTTATCAAACACTACAGGCGATATTGAGTCTTTGTGCGAATAGTGTTTCTTTGGTATCTGCAGCTTTGATACTTATTCCTTGGAATCCGATTATTGTGGTAATATTATTAATAATATCATTACTTATGTTTGGCGTGGAAATATATATTGGAAATAAAGAATTTATTATGCACTATAACAGAAGTGATAAAGAAAGAAGAGCTTGGTATTATTCATATTTATTAACTCATGATATTGCTTTTAAAGAAATAAAAGTGTATGGATTAAAAGATTACTTTATGAGGAAATATAAACAACTATCGGGAATCTTTGTAAAACAAATAAATAAAATTGAAAAGATAAAAGTATTGTTAAATACGGGATTGGCATGGATACAAGATCTTATTGGATTGATTATCATGATATTAGTTATTCACTCGGCATTTCTAAAAAAAATCATGATAGGTACCACAATGTCTTATTTGAATGCGGTTTCAATTATACAAAATGCAACAAATAGTATGGCAACGAATGTATATACAATTTACAATGCAAATCTCTATATTAACTTGCTAAAAGATTTTTTGGAAAACAAAAAATACGATGAGGAAAATTTGGGAATAGAGTCTATAGATTTGATTGAGAGTGTGGAATTAAGGCAGGTTGGATTTGATTATCCACAATTCAAAGGTGCGTTACATAACATATCACTTAGAATTTCAAGAGGAGAGCAATTAGCAATAGTAGGTAAGAATGGTTCCGGAAAAAGCACATTATTAAAAATTTTGTCTGGGTTATATAAGTGTACCACAGGGGAAATTTTAGTTAATGAAAGAAATATCGCGGATTTGGATATAGAAGAATATCGGAAACATCTTTCAGTATTATTTCAAGATTTTTTGAAATATGAAGGTACTTTGGAAGAAAATATTATGCTGGGGGATATTGAAGCAAAAAAATGTGAAGAGAGAATATTTGATTCCTTACGAAAATCGAATGTGGATTTTTTAGAAGATATCAATGGATATCAATTAGAAAAGGAATTGGGAGCATGGTTTGATAACGGAGTTCAACTGTCCGGCGGACAATGGCAAAAAATAGCATTGGCTAGAGCATATTACAAGAATGCAGATATGTATTTATTGGATGAACCGAGTGCTGCACTTGATGTAATGGCAGAATCAAAGATTTTTGAAAATTTTTTCGCATTGAGCAAAGATAAAATTGCTATATATATAACGCACAGAGTAAAAATAGCACAAAATGCTAGCAAAATTATAGTTATGGAGGACGGTAATATAGTCGGGGTAGGAACGCATAAAGATTTGCTGAATAAGTGTAAAGTATATCAAGAATTATATAATGAAGAGAATAATTAGTGTAAATAATTGATATGCTGTGATAATAATTGAGCTGGAGGCTTAGAGGGCTTCCGGCTTTTCTTTTATACTTTCATACATTATGGATATTTTGTAACCTATTGAAATAAAAGTTACTTTAACACAGGGAATAATTACATGGAAAATTTTTTAAGTAATTATTGTGATAATCTATATTCATATAGTTCTAAATATTGATGGATTCTTTCTTTTTAGGAAGGAATTCCCCTCCTTTGCAACATTAAAATGATGTCATGATTTTCAAGTGCCCCGTAAGTATAGTTATAGGGATAATGAACACATTAGATTAAAGTGTAATTGGTTACTTCTATTATTTGTATCACAAGAAGCTCTTTGAGGTAGCATATATTTATAATATGTTTAAGAGGTAACCAATTATGGAGAGTCGTATCAAACAACTTCGTGAAAACAGAGGACTAATACAGGAGATTTTAGCTTCTGAATTAGGAATTACACAACAAATGCTTAGTAAATATGAAAGAGATGTGTTGTGTATTAAAGTGGATGTGTTAAAGAGGATAGCCGAATATTTTAATGTGACAACGGATTATTTACTGGGAGTTTCAGAAGTGAAGAGAGATTTACAGGGACAGATGAAAGTGAATAAGACATTAGACACCTATTATGATCTTATTGAGATATATAAAGGCTTAGATGAATATGATCAGGAAATGGTATGGTCAATTATGCAGACGGTTAAGAAAACGTGTGAAAAACGTAAAAGAGACAAGGAAAATACAGAAGAGAGTTGATGAAAGATGCTGAATATAGCAATTTGTGATGATGATATTCAGACAACCGGAAGAATGGATATGCTGTTACAGGAAATAGCAAAGCGAAATTTTATGGATGTTGAAATTGAAGTGTTTTGGAATGGTAAGAATCTTGCGGATGCAGTTGCACAGGGCACTTATTTTGACATGATTTATTTAGATATAGAAATGGATAAAGAAGATGGAATTTCGGCAGCTAAAAGAATTAGAGAGTATGATAAAAACACTCTTATTATTTATGTTACAAGCCACGAAAATCATATGCAGGAGTCTTTTGAAGTCAGACCGTTTCGTTTCCTTGTGAAGCCAGTGAGTGAAAAACAGATTGAATCGTGTTTTAAATCAGCATACGAAGAAGTGTATTGCGGAGATTCGTATTTTCGGTATAGCTATCAGAGGGTAAACCATAAAATACCAATGCGTGAAATTTTGTACTTTGAGAGCAATAAACGTAAAGTATTTATTGTGACGGAAAAAGATACATTTGTCGCATATGGAAAATTAAATGATATAGAGGAAAGTCTTAAACAAAGCAAAGTGCCATTTTTACGTGTTCATCAGTCATATCTTGTAAATTATAAGCATGTGGAAGGGCAGGCATATGATTTCGTAGTTATGGATAACGGCAAGAAAATTTCAATTAGCGAGGACAGAAGAAAGCTAATTGGTGAACAGTATTGTTCAATGGAGGACACAATTTATGTCAATGAGTAAAACATTGTCATATGGAATGGATATATTGTTTATCATATTTGCAGTATATCTGTTCTTTTATTTTTTTGACATATTTTTAAAAAGAAGAAAAAGGACAGTATTGTCAGTGATTGGATTGGTAGCATTTATGGCATGGCAATTTGAGATGTCGAGCGTCAATTTGCTGCCAGCTTATGGCAATATTATTGTTACTATTATCACTACATTGTTTGCGGTTGCTCAAATTTATGAGGGGAAATTTTGGAACAAATGCGTTTTTACGATTGATTTTAATGCGATCTGGATGTTAATGGAAACATTAAGCAACTATATGCTTATGACCTATTGCGAAAAATATGCAGAATCTGAAGCATTGGGTTCGGTTACATCAAAATTGATTTTCTTGATAGTAATTGTGGCATTGAAAAAAGTGTTCACTGATGACGAAATCAAGGAGTTACCTATAAGATATAGCATTATGTTTGTTTTGATTCCAACGGGAAGTATTTACATTATGAACAATATTTTTATGCTTGGATATAAAGTTCATAGTGACCGAGCAAGTTTCCGTTCTGCAATTACAGCACTTATTCTTTTGTTTATGAATATATTGATATTTTATATTTATATGAAATTGGCGGACGATTTGCAGCTAAGAAGAATGACCTCTGTTTACGAACAACAATTAGATTTGTGTGAACGGCATCAGCAGGAGCGAGAACTGTCAATGCTTCAATTAAGAGATGTAAGACATAATATGAAAAACAATCTTGTGTCGATTCTTGCATATGCAGAAAACGGAGATAATGAAAAAATCATCAGATTTGTCAATGAGATAATGGAAGAAGGTGGAATAAAGACATCTACAGTTACAAACAGTGGAAATATTGTTATAGATTCACTGATTGGATATTGGTATGTTGCGGCAAAGAAAGCTGGAATAGAGTTTTCCGTAAATTTAAATATTCCTATGGAAATGCCGTTTAGGGGAGCAGATATTTGCCTGATACTTGGCAACCTATTAGAAAATGCTGTAGAGGCGGCACGAAAAGCAGAGGGTAAAAAGTATATTAGGCTTCACATGAAATATGATAAAAATAACCTGCTGTTATTTGTGGAAAATAATTACAAAGGTGTGCTTATAAAAACGAAAGATAAAAGGTTAAAGTCTACAAAAACAGATGCTGGAAATCATGGAGTAGGTATTCCGTCTGTATATCGAATTGCTGCAAAATATCATGGAGTGGTTACGGTTGATGATAATGTGGCAAATCGTTTTTTGATCAGAGTAGTGTTATACGGGAAGCAGAAATAATTACATTAATAGTCGGTATTATTACATTATGCTTTGCATTATGGGAAAAAGAGATAAAATAAAAAAATAATTTTAGGGAAATGGTGAATGCTTTTTAGAATGGTATTGTGATGGTGCAGTATGACGGAAGTGTTATTATTCAGTAATGATGAAAAGATTTTTAATTTGACAAATAGTGTAATAGATGGAAGATATAAATTAACATGGTGTACTTATAAGTCTTTAGAAAAAAAAACATATCCATATCCGGATATAGTTATTATGTACTTTGATAAAGAGATGGTTAAGAAAGGGACATTTAAAACAATTGTTCAGGTAAAGGGAAGACTAGGGCAAAAGATACCAATCCTTACGCTGATGGAAGAAGGAACACCGCAAAATATTTTTTCAACACTAATGGCGGGCGCTTATGATTATTTGGAAATTGTGAAAAATTCAAAAGAATATAAAAAGAAAATAGAGGATGCTATTCGGTGGAAGTGGTATCTGGGAAAGTATGGACTGAGAGAAAAATAGTAGTGATATTGAACGTCACTACTATTTTTGCGTTACAGGAAAAAAGGAGAAAGAGCAGTTTCAGAAAAAGTTACATGAATAGTCGTTTTTTTTACAAGAAAGATATATTGGCTGATTTTTGTAGTAGTGTAAAGGAAACAAATGAAAGGAGATTCAAATCATGAATTCTAAAAAAGTAAAAAATCAGTCAGCAAAAGTATTGGCAAACGTATCTCTGAAACTCGGCAAAATGTCAGCAGATAGTGCGTGCTGCTATATTTATCATCAGCCTAAAATGCCAGAAGCTCTGAAAAAAATGAAAAATATTTAAATATGAAATATTTTTCTGAGAAACTGACAGGTTATATTGTTAAATCCGGTGCTGTTCCAGAGGAATCATATGAAATATACCAATATGGGTTTCAAATAGGGCTTGAAATGTTGAGCTGTCTTTTAGCCTGTTTTGGAATTGCGGTATATTTACATATGATTCCAGAATTTGCAGTGGTTACAGGAATTTTTATGATGTTACGCAGTTTCGTTGGCGGAGTGCATCTAAACAGCTTTAGTGCTTGCTTTATGTGTTCTGTTACTGTGCAGACATTGGTATTGGTTGTTAATCGTTTGT
>OGPM01000433.1_pt1 | contig 43536 bp, 82 predicted proteins | sample 1552961 | NCBI WGS metagenome assembly OGPM01 (sample SAMEA2580304, study PRJEB22360) | human gut metagenome | biome: human gut; feature: human-associated habitat; material: faeces | place: Denmark | collected 2008/2010
GCTATCGACTACGGCACAATGAATCCAACGGCGATGGGGCTCTGGCGCGTTTATCGCGGGGAGGCTGTCATGCTGAAGGAGTATTATTACGATGGTCGGGCCAAGAAAAAACAAAAGACCGATGAAGAATATTATCAGGACCTGGAGAAGTTTGCGGATGGGAAGAAGATCGAACGTGTGATCGTTGACCCTTCTGCGGCAAGTTTCAAGGAGTGCATACATCGGCATGGGAAATTTGCCGTGTGGGATGCGGATAACTCTGTTTTGGATGGAATCCGGCTGACGGCAACTTTGCTGCAAACCGGACGGATCAAGTTTCACGAGAGCTGCGAGAATACGTTCCAGGAATTTCAATCCTACATGTGGGATGGAGATGCCGGGGAAGACAAAGTCATTAAAGAGTCAGATCACTCAATGGACCAGATGCGCTATTTTTGTAACACCATTATGTGGAGAGAGATCGCATGAGTGTTTTTGTCGGCTGGTTGGGCCGCTTGAAAAACTTCATATTTCCGCAGGCGGTGACTCAGCGGGAGTTTGGCGTTAAGCCTGCCACGGGACAGACAATGGAGCGGAACATCAACCTGTGGTTTGCTATGTATGTCAACCGACCGCCCTGGGCGGTTCCTCCTGTGGTTCCGATGGGCCTGCCAGCAGCGATCTGTAGAGAGATTGCCCGCCCGACGCTGGCGGAACTCACAGTAAGCATTGCGGGCAGTGCCAGGGCGGACTATCACAACGAGCAGTTTCAAGCAGCGCAAGAAAGGTTCCTACAGCAGCTTGAGCTTGGGCTTGCAACAGGTGGTATTGCGCTGAAACCGTATGTTTATGGGAACCGTATTTTGGTGGACGGAACTAGCGCGGCAGCGTTTCAGCCTACAAAATTTGATGCTTCTGGTACCTGTGTTGGAGGCGTGTTCCGTGAAAAAGCACAAGCCAATGATAAATACTATGTCCGGCTGGAATACCACAACTTAGAGGGTACTACATATACCATCCAGAACAAAGCATACCGCAGCGACAGCAGCGGTTCCGTGGGACCTGCAGCCGCTTTGAATGAGGTTCCGGATTGGGCGGATATCCCGCCAGAAGTCAAGATAGAAAACCTGGAAGGACCGCTCTTTGCCTATTTTAAGCCCCCGCAGTCAAACAATGTGGACACCGATGATAAAACCGGTGTGTCCGTATATGGAGGGGCCGCGGTAGACCTCATCCAAAGAGCGGACGAGCAGTGGGATTTGATCCGGTGGGAGTACAAGAGCGGCCAGAGAAAGATATTTATGGACGCTACAGAAACAGTAGCAAGGGACTTCGACAAACGCTTGTTTGAGATTGCTCCGTTCTCCAGGGACGGCAAGTTTTTTGAACAGTTTGAACCCTCTTTTCGGGACGAACCGCTTTATCGAGGGCTACAAAATATTCTGAAACAAATTGAGTTCCAGGTTGGCCTCTCTTATGGCACGCTGTCAGACCCACAAAGTGTTGAAAAGACGGCGACAGAGATTCGCAACAGCAAACAGCGGATGTTTATCACTATCGATAGCATTCAAAAAGCGTTACAGCATACCTTTGACAGCCTGATCTATGCCATGGACGTGTATGCTACACTGTACAATCTGGCGCCTGCTGGAGGCTATGAAGTCACCTATTCTTGGGGAGACAGCGTTCTTGATGACGCTGACGCAAAGGAAAAGGAGCGGGCTAACGACCGGCAGGATGTTTCCATGGGCGTGATGAATGATTGGGAATACCGGGCAAAATGGTATGGAGAGGACGAGGCCACAGCCAAGAAAATGCTGCCGAAAATGGAGGACATGACGAACGAAGGAGAGAATGAGATTGAATGAGATACCCGTTTTCTCCAGAAGTTTTGGATGCGCTTCCGGAAGAATTAGCGGAGTTGTTCCGAAGCCTGGAAGAGACGCTCCTTGATGAAATATGCTCTCGTCTGAAACTGGCCGGAGAACTGAATGAGGTCACGGTGCAGGATATCCGGGCTCTGCGGTCACATGGAATTGGCCTAAAAGAGATAGAGAGGGCCATCCAGCGAACGGCCAATATCAGCGAGCAACGGCTCAATAGGCTGCTGGAGGACGTGGTGGAACGTAACCAGCGGTATTACAAAGAGGTCATAGACCTTGCGGGGATGACGGCTCCTGAGACATTGGTAAGCACTGAGGACACATGGGCCATCTACGAGCAGACACGCCAGACTATGAGAAACCTGACCCGCTCTATGGGCTTTCTGGTAGACAATGGAAGAACTATGCTGGCTCCGGCTAGGGCTTATCAGTGGGCACTAGACAATGCTGAGATGCAGGTTATGAGCGGAGCAGTCAGCTATAACCAAGCTATTAGAAATACTGTTAAGCAGCTTGCAGACAGCGGCATCAAGATTGTGGCTTATGAGAGCGGACACCGGGACCAAATCGACGTAGCAGCCCGCCGAGCAGTGATGACGGGCGTCTCCCAGCTCTGTGCCAAATACACGGAGCAGAGTGCGGAATATTTAGAAACGCCATATTTTGAAGTATCAGCCCATATCGGGGCACGAGATCAAGGTACTGGATGGCAGAACCATAAAGCGTGGCAGGGCCGGGTGTATTCTGTTAGAACCGGAGACAAATACCCAAGTATCTATGAAGTATGCGGACTTGGCTATGTGGATGGTTTAGAGGGAGCCAACTGCCGTCATATCAGGACCGCTTTTGTAGACGGCGTGATGGAGCGGACGTATACCGACAAAGAACTGGAACACATTGACGACGGGCATGATGTGGAGTTTGAGGGCAAACGTTATACAGCTTATGAAGCTACACAAAAGCAACGCCAGATCGAGCGGACCATCCGAAAGCTGAAGCGGGAACAGACTGCATATAAGGCGGCAGGGCTTGAAGAGGACGCCCAGACGGTGACAGCCCGCATCCGGCGTCTGAACAAGGAATACAGAGATTTTAGCGAAGCTGCGGGTTTGCCATTGCAGCGGGAAAGGATGCAGGTTACCTATACGGATATTGAATCCGAACAAACCGCCTCGGCACTCAAAGTGCAGCGTGATGCAGAAGCGCCAATCAGGCAGGCGATCCGCAACGGTGAATATCCATTAGAGATCAATCCGGAGAAACAGGCGCGGCATATGGCCGGCACTGCTACACCGGGCAGAAGCGTGATAACGGTTTCTGTGGAGGAGTTGCAAGCGATCATAAACGCGAAGGCAGGTAGCGGAAAAATCAATCTTACAGATGATTTTACAAAGTGGAAAAACACAGAAATTATTGATGCCGGAAAAGAAATTGGCTATACAGTTAACAGAAACGGTGATATAATAATTGCAAGAAGTATCAAAATCCATTACAGCAAAAGCGGTACGCATGGTGTTCCGTTTTCAGGGGGGTGGAAAAAATGATAATTAACGATCCCACGATTTACTTTGGGAAGAAAATTAAAGTTTTTTCCACAAGTGGACGTGTAACGACCGGGGAACTCTATGGGTATGATTACGACTTTGACGATGATGGGAATGAATTCCTGGAGTTCGATGTGGAGAATGAAAACGGTTTGCTAATTGGCTTTATGGAGGACGAAATTGAACGCATCGAGATTGTTGGATGATAAAACAAAATGCGCAATTGAGGCAGTCCTCTCCAAGGGAGACCGTGTGGAATTGGTTCCCGTAAAAGATGGTGTTAAAATTATACATATCAAGCGGGAGGAAGTGAAGCTGTGAATAATTATATATGTCATAAATGCGGTGGACTTTTGGGGCATAGAACAACTTTTGTTGGTGGATCAGACATGCCCTATACAGAAAACGAAATGTATTGTGATCGATGTGGTATTCATCTTAAAGGCGATGCTGTTCCACGAGAGAAAACAGAGGATGAATTGGAACGGCTATATCAAGAATTGAATAATAATAACTAAATATTGCTCCCGCCTCTAAGCGTTGAGGCGGAAGACCCGAGCGTGGGTAACTACTGAGATTTTCTTGGTAGTTGCCCACGCTCTTTTTTTAGGATTCCACACCCCGCGCAATATCCGCGCGGATAAGGCTCTTGATATATCCGGCTTTACTGGGAACGTTGTCTAACCTCTGAATAATATCCTGCTCCGTGGTTTCTACCAAGCGGATTGTGAGCATTTTTGTATGAGCCTTGTGGTAGCGCTCCTGCGGTGTTTCTTTTCTATCTTTAATACATATCGCCCCTTTCAAAAGGTTGGGGGCCGGTTTCCCGGCCCCGTGGTGATTACTGCTGGGAACCTGTGATATAAGCATCGATCAGTTTTTCCAGCTCGGCGGCGGTGTAAGTCTTATCCGGGTCTTGCTTCAAGATTCGGAGTAAGTCATACGCCATAGCCTTTTGAACGTCCTTGCGTTCGTTTTCAGTAGGCATTTACTCGCCCCCTTTCTGATTATAGTATAACATAGGTATATACCTATGTCAAGAGATTTTACAAATAATTTTTAGAAAACCCGCATTTGCAGATTTTATACACCATTTGACCGGCCCGAAGTCGCTAAACTACGGGAGATTCAATTAAATTTGGCTATCCGCAAGCCTAAAAGTGCGGGGCGGTTGGTCACGGCAACGACCTAAAAAGCCTAGCCGCAAAGGAGAACGCATGAAAACAGAAGAACTGCTTGAAATTGGACTGACAGAGGAACAAGCGACAAAGGTTTTGGCGATCAACGGGAAAGACATTGAACGATACAAAAAGGCGGCAGATACAGCAAAGGCGGACCTTGAAGCGTCTCAGGAACAACTTTCACAGAGAGATGCGGATATTGAGAAGTTAAAAAAATCTGCCGGTGATGTGGATGGCATCAAGCAGCAGTTGGCTGACCTGCAGACCAAGTACACCACGGAGACAGAGCAGTATCAGAAGCAGATTGCAGATCGTGACTATGCAGATGCTGTCAATCATGCGATTGCCGACAAGGGTGTAAAGTTCAGTTCTAAAGCCGCGGAAAAGGCGTTTGTTGCGGACCTTACCGCCAACCGCCTAACGCTCAAAAACGGGGCTCTGGAAGGGTTTGAAGATTACCTGAAGGCGCAGCAAGATAGCGACCCAGCTGCGTTCCAGGGGGACAAGCCTGCCCCGTCGTTTGCAAAGCCTGTTGGCCCTGGCGGGCCTCCTGCTCACGAGAGCAAAGGAGCCATGTACGCCAAGCAGTTCAATCAAATGTACGCAACCCAAAATACTACGAAGGAGTGAAACGAATGTCTCATTTTTACAGAGTGAATGGCACTTTTCGGCCGAACTTCCTGGAAAGCGAGGTTGGGCTTGTCCTGAAAACCTATCAGATTCCAGCTTCTATGGGCGTGGCGGATGAGTACGGAAACAAAATCGTTGCCGCCGGAACTGTGTTCCCGTCCAATGATGGGAGCGCCGCGGGTATCGTTTTTGACGATGTGGATGTCACCCACGGCGACCACGAAGGGAGCGTCATGCTGGCTGGCCGTGTTCTGAAAGAACGCCTGAATATCCAGAGCGCCGCCGAGACACCGCTGAAAGCGGCTGGGATTGTGTTTGTGGATGCGCCCGAAGTTACCAGGGGATATTGCCTGACCTATGAAAAGGACGATGGTACAGGCACGCCTCCGGTTGATACCCATGAATACCAGGAGGGCAGCTATGCTCCTGTATCAACCGATTATCCGCTGACTAAAGCGAGCAATACACAAACCGGATGGGCGCTCTCCAGCGGCGGGCCTGCGGTTACATCGGTCAAGATGACCAAGGATGCAAAACTCTATCCCGTCTGGACTTCCGCAGGCGTCTAACAAGGAGGATTGACAAATGGCTGATATTTTAACTTTGATTTCCGATGCTGAAAGACTGGACTTCTCTCAGAATCTGTCTGTTGCCCGCCCTGCATACCTGGGCGACCGGCTTTTCCCTGATCAGAAGACCGAAAACCTCAAGGCGGAATATATGCGGCTTGCCAATGGCGCTACCCTGCCTGTGATGGCTACCGTCCACGCCTTTGACACGGAGGCAGAGATCGGTTCCCGGCCTACCTTTGACAAGATGGAGGTCGAAAAGCTGCTGATCAAGCGCAAGATCAACCAGACTGAACGCATTCGGCTCCTGAGTGAATCCGGGGTGTATGCCGATGACGCCATTGTGCGCTATGTGTTTGATGATATGCGTCTGATGGCGGATGCAGTCAAGGTCCGAACCGAAGTTGCCAAGATGGACGTGCTTGCCACAGGTAAGATGAACATCAATGAGAATCGCCTTAAGATGACCGTTGATTATAAAGTTCCCAGTGAAAACCTGGCCTTCGATTTGGACATGTCCGCTGATGCTGATGTCATTGGTCAGATTCAAGCCATTGTGGACCAAGCCGCTGAGATGGGGTACACCATCAACGAGGCGATTACCTCTAACAAGGTAGTCCGTAAGTTAGCGACCAACAAGGGCATTCAGACCCTGATCTTTGGTTCTGTTGGACAGGGGACCTATGTTCCCAACGAGCGTCTACGCGGTTTGTTTTCGCAGCTCTTCGGATTTGGAACCATCACAACCTATGATCTGCGATATAAGACTCAGAAGGCGGACGGCACGGAGGCGACGCACCGCTTCTATCCGGAGGATAAGATCACTTTCACCGCAGTTCCGCAGGTGGGTGTGGGCTTGTGGGGCGTGTCTCCAGAAGAGGCGGAGTATGGACAATACAACGAAAAGTCCGCCGATCAGTACATCACCATCACCCAATGGGCGACGCCTGACCCTGTAGCGGTGTGGACGAAGGCCACCGGATTGTTTATCCCGGTCCTTCCTGACCCCAACGGCCTGTTTGTGGCCGCTGTAAAGCCAGACGCTGCCTCGGGGGGTTAAATGAGCTGTTGAGCGCGGCTTCACTCTCCACGCCCGACTTCTCCAGCATGACTCGGGCAGAAATGCTTGATTATGCTGTGGAGAACGGCGTGGAGGGTGTCAACAGCTCCATGAAAAAGGCCGATATTTTAGCGGTACTCCGGAGGACCGTTTCATGATTTATGCAAGCTACGAGTTCTATTCGTATGTGTACTTCGGAAAGGCCATTGAACCGGTTGATTTCCCACGGCTTGCGCTTCGGGCAAGCTCCTACCTTGACTGGTGTACAGCTGGAAGAGCCGCCAAACACGCGGACCTGGAGGCGGTAAAGATGGCGTGCTGCGCCCTTGCTGAGGACTACCAGACGATTGATTCCGCCAGGATGCTGGCAAACAGGAGCTTATCTTCTGCATCTGGAGACAGCGGAGAACTGCAAAGTCAGACTGTTGGAAACTGGTCCAAAACCTATCGTTCCGGGGGGGCAAGCGCCAAAGATGCGCTGAGCGCAGCAGAAAGCGCACAGGAGATACTTATGTCCACGGCAAAGATGTATCTGGCCGGGACAGGGCTTTTGAAAGCGAAGGGGTACTACGCATGAGTATGTTTCCGCACGTTGTTACACTCTATAACACGAAGAGTATAGAGCTGCCGGAAAACAAATTTGATCCTACTTTGGTCAATCACATCACTGTTCTGCGTGGTGTACTCCTGGACGCCTCCAAGGGCGCTAATGTGAACAAAAGTGGCCTGGAAGGGGCGGACGCCGTTACCTTGTATATCCCGGTCAATGTTGATGCTGTGGATGGTTTAACAGGCAGAAAGAAGCGGTATGTCGGACCAAGAGAATTTTGGAATGCAGACGACAAAACCGGCCTGTGGACGCTCTCTGTAAGCCGCGACTGCTTTTTCGTCAAAGGGGAGGCCGTACACCCAGATTGGACAGTACAGGCCATTGAAGCCGCATATGACAGCGTGTATGACGTGACCAAGGTGGACTTTAAGGACTACGGCGGGGATATGAGCCATTGGGAAGTCGGGGGCAACTGAGATGCTTAAATTCATGGTGTATACAGATGGCATTGATTCACTCTCCCAAAGACTGGCCGATGCCTCCGACAAGGCGGCGCACATTGTCGCTCTTCAAGCGAAAAAGGACACCTCCCCGTTTGTCCCGGCTTTGACAGGCTCCCTTGACCAGCGGACGAAGGTTGAAGGGTCAAAAATCATCTATCCCGGCCCTTACGCCAGGTATCTGTACTACGGAAAGGTCATGGTAGACAGCAAAACAGGAAAAGGCCCCATGCGAATTGTTGCACAGGATGGAACAGAAGTGATCCGATTCCGAAAAGGTGCAACATTGAAACCAACCAGCAGACCGCTTAATTATACCAAGTCCCATCATCCTAAAGCACAGTCGCACTGGTTCGAAGCCAGCAAGGCGGCGAACCTACAAAAATGGCTCAGAGTGGCAGGAAAGGCGGTTAACGATGGAATCTAAGAATAAACCGAGGATATCCGTTCCTGCTTCTGAACGGAGCGACATCGACAGAAAGGTGCTAGCGTGGCTCAACGAATACCCAGACCTGCCTGTAAAAGTCATTGAAATGCAGCCCATGCTTCCGATCAATCAGGTCGGAATGGCGGTGGCTGCGAGTACAAACGCATTTTATAGCAAGCGGTACATTCTCGGCGGTTACAGAGCGGAGTATTCATTTCAGATTTTTTACCGCATCAGGCCGGGTGATAGCATGAACGCCCGGTTGGAGGCGCTAGAAACCCTCAACACAATCGGAGATTGGTGCAGGGAGAACAAGCCAAACCTTGGTGATGCAATCCGGGTTTTGAATGTTTCACCTGTGTCCTCCGCAGAATTGCTTGCCCCTTACGAGGGCGGCGATGAGGACTATTTTATCGAAATCAGACTGACCTACGAGGTCGGCGTTTGAAAGGAGAAACAACATCATGGCAGATTTGACTTTTAACACCACACCCGGCCAGACTGTGGGCCGTGAAATGTTGATTGCTTACTTAAATACGGAAGAGGACTCTGGTACCCCTAAGTGGGCGGCAATCGGAAAGCGAGTAGAAGATAGTTCGTCTGAGTATGACTGGCAAACAGAGACAAAGGTTGACATCTTCGGGAATACCTACACCAACGGAAAGAAGCCCACAATCACCCAAACCTTTGACCCGTGCGAATTAGATGCGGATGACGCGGCACAAAAGAAAATCTGGAATCTTGCCATTAAAGACCAGAATGTAAATGCTCTGATGAATCAAGACATGCTCATCGTCCATCTATATGCAGGTACGGCTAATACAGCTGTGTTTGCAGAGAGGTATGCATCTTGCTCTATTCTTCCCTCTGGGCTTGGCGGAGAGGGCGGCGGCACGATTGGTATGCCGCTTGAAGTGACTTATGGTGGGACTCGTACTGTAGGAACAGCCTCCGTTAGTGGCGGGACAGTGACATTTACGCCTAGTGATGAAGAGGTCTAAGACATGAAAGAAATTAATTTTGATTCAGGTCTCACTATATATTCTCTAAACGGTAAGTGCGAGGTGTCTTTTAACCCGACTGACAGCAACTTTGTGGAACGGCTTTATTCCTCTTTTGAGGACTTGGACAAGAAGCAGGAGAGTTACAAGGCACAGATTGAGAAGATGGCGGATAAGAGGCAAATCTTCGAATTTGCCAAAGAGCGGGATGCAGAGATGCGTGACATCATTGATAGTGTATTTGAAGCTCCCGTGAGCGAGGCGGTGTTCGGCGGCATGAACGTCTACGCAATCGCTAATGGCCTCCCCGTGTGGTGTAATCTGATGATGGCGATCATGGATGAAATCGACACCACATTCTCAAGAGAGCAAAAGCTTACTAATCCAAGAATCAGTAAATATACAGCAAAATACCAAAAGTATCAGAAGAAGTAATCAAAGGAGTACGTCATGAGATATGGGCTGCCTAAAAGCGTGGAGATTGACGGGCAAGAGCTTGCTATTCGCTATGATTACCGCGTTATCCTTGATGTTTTCGAGGCCATGAATGACCCAGATTCCAGCGAGGAAGACCGCGCCCTTGACGTGCTCCAAATCTTCTATGTAGATTTTGATGAGCTGACCGACTATGACGCGGCCATGAAAGAGGTGTTCCGATTCATCAACGGCGGCGAGGAGCCACGGGAGCAGAAAGGCCCTCACCTTGTGGACTGGCCTATGGATTTTCCCCGCATCATTGCCCCGGTCAACCGTGTGTTGGGCTATGAGACCCGCGCTGTGGACTACGACATCGAAACCAACACGGGCGGCATCCACTGGTGGACAATCCTAGCGGCCTATGCGGAAATAGGGGACTGCCTATTTGCCCAGATCGTCCGCATCAGAGACAAGAAGGCCAAGGGCAAGCCGCTGGACAAATCAGACCGGGAGTTCTACCGCAAGAACCGTGACATCATCGACATCAAGCAGAAATACAGCGAGGCGGAGAATGACCTCGTTAACCTCTGGACGGGCGCAAAATGAAACCGCCCCCGGAGGAGCGGCTATGACTATCGTATCGTACATTTTGTCAACTGAACTTGAGCAAGAGGGATTCCATCGCACTCACCAGCGATGGTGATGTAGTCTCCATCCTTTAGCTGTGCAATCAAATCCGTTTGGTCTCCATCCTTCGGGAAGAAGCACTGGATAGGATAAAGGCCATAACCGTCATTTGTTTCGAGCGAAATGCACGGTGCTTTTGTCAAAACATCCTGCCCGATGTTTTGAATTGTGCCAGTCACGGCCAACACTTTATCCTTATACAGCGCATCGGCATTCACTGTATTCTCCTTGTATGCCGCCCACAAGCTGGTGGCTGAGATGGTGATCTCCTCCGGTTGGGTGCTCTCCACTGGATTAGCAGACGGTTGCGTGGGGGTTGTGGTTGATTGGCCTAAACTGGGGCCATCGTTTGACGGACTATCAGAGCGGCCCCCAAAAGTAAGAGATACAGCGGCGAGCACAGCAACGACAATCACGACCGAAAATGTAATATTTCCCTTAATTCGTCTGCTTCTTTTTCTTGGGGCATTTTTGCTGTCGAAAGAGACAGTTTCTGGTGTGTTTGTTGCATATTCGCGCTCAACCACAATATGAGAGCCAGATATTATCGTATTTACAACCCTTGCCTTATCTTCCGGCGACAAGAGAATCGAAGCAGAGCAGTCTATCTTTCGGCCCCTTTGAAACGAAATGGTATGCGGCCCGTCTTGTGCGTATGCAGAAATGGTTGTCCCATTTCGCAATGTCCCGACAACCTTACCGTCTAAAAGAACAGTAAAATCAGCCGCACAGCCCCACATGCACTTCTCCCTGGTGATAATGATTTCTTTATATCCATCCACATAAATCTCTCCCTTCAAGGTGGTGTTTTATATGTCTGCTGACGGTTCTATCGTCATTGAGACCAATATTGATGATAAAAACGCTCAGAAAGAACTTAATCGCCTTAATAGGCAGATCAAATCTTTGGAAGAACAGCTTGCCGCAAAAAAACAGGGCAGGATTCCGCTTGAAAACAGCCTTAACTCAGTCAACACAAAGCTGGAAGAGGCTAGAAAACGACTTGCAACACTGCAGGATGAACAGAGTGTCATCAATATTTCAATGCAGCCTGGTGTGTCAGCGGATGACTTTATGCGATCATACGCCGATAAACCCATAGTTGACGCTGCGCTGAAACAGCAACAGGCTGAGGTCAATGCAATTGAAAAAGAATGGAAACAGGCCAACAATGCTCTATCAACCTATGATTCAAAAGTTTCCAGTTTGGAAAGAAAACTAAACCGGACGAAGGAAGAAGCAGGAAGCATCCAGCAGAACATGGCAAGAGCTGGCCCTGCTTCCGAAAAAATGGCAAAATCCGTTGATCGTGCGCAGAAAAGTGCGGCCAAATTTTCCATGCGTCTACGTGAAGTTATCAGAAGTGCACTTGTTTTCACGATTATCACACAGGCTCTTGCAAAGTTCCGGGAGTGGATGAGCAAGGTAATTAAGACGAATGACGAAGCAAGGGCTTCCATCGCAAGACTAAAAGGCGCTCTTTTGACATTGGCCCAGCCGTTTGTTGACGTGATTATACCAGCCTTTGCTAAGTTTGTCGATATACTGGCTCAGATTATTTCCATGGCGGCACGGTTTACTGCGGCCCTTTTTGGGACTACCGCAGACAAGGCGGCGGATTCCGCTGAAAGCCTATATGAGGAAACAAAAGCTATTGAGGGAACTGGAAAGGCGGCAGAGGAAGCGGAAAAATCTATGGCTTCTTTCGATGAAATCAATCAGCTTTCAGGAGGAAACAAAAAAGTTTCTGATCAAGATCAGGAAATTATTCCAGATTTTTCCACAATCAATCAAAACAGTGGATGGTTACAGAAAGTCATGGAAAGCGTATCTGCGTGGGTCCCGATTGCATTAATGCTTGGAGGAATTGCGCTTATCGCAATTGGCGCCTCAATGGGAAGTTTGATTCTTGTTATTGCTGGCTTGCTCTTGCTTGGAACCGGGATTGCATTTGCCGGAGAAAACGAGCAACTCCAGTCATGGGTCGATGCGCTTGGACTTAACAGTGTGCAGGAATTTGTCGTTATTGCTGTCATTCTTGGCGGGATTGCCATGGTTGCAATCGGAGCAGCTACAGCGAATATACTACTTGTAATAGCTGGTCTTGTTTTAATTGGTGTGGCTGTTGCGTATGCGGCGCAGAGTGGTATGATGCAAGACTGGGCAGAAACCCTCGGACTTTCGAGAGCAGCTCAGTTTATAACTGCAGCACTGCTAATTGCAGGATTTGCGCTCGTCTGTATCGGTGCGGGCCTCGGTAATATTCTGATGGTGATATCCGGAATCGCTTTATTTGCAACTGGAATTTATGTAGGAATCGAAAGCAGCACGCTGAAATCATGGGCGGAGACGCTTGGGCTTGATTCGGCGTTTGAGTATGTCGCAGCCGCCATTCAAATTGCCGGATTTGCGCTGATTTGCATTGGAGCGGCGATGGGTAACATCTTTATGGTTGTCGCAGGCGGAGTTTTACTTGCTGCAGGTATCACGGCAGAGCTAATTGGGGAGCAAACATTGATGGCGTGGTGGGAGAAGTTAAAATTAACGACTGTTGTCCAATGGATATCTGTTGTCATACTTTTAGCCGGAATTGTAATGATAGCTGTTGCAGCGGCTACGGCAAATATTCCATTGTTAATTGCTGGTGCAATTATTCTTGGACTTGGAATCGTTGCCTCAGTAAATGATGGACACTTGCAGGATTGGGTTGAAACGTTGGGGCTTGAAAAAGTCATGGGGTACGTGACTGCGGCTGTCATGCTCGTTGGCATCGGACTTGTTGCAATAGGTCTTATGACAATGAATCTAACGATGTTTCTTGGTGGTATTGCATTGCTTGTTGCCGGATTGGTCATCGGCAATGAAAGCGGAACATTCCAAAGCTGGGTTGAAACTTTGCACCTTGAAGAAGTGGCTGGATGGGTATCGACAGCACTCTTACTTGCCGGCATCGCTCTTGTTGCAATCGGCGCGATGACGCTGAACCCCGTTATGCTGTTGGCCGGAATCGCCTTACTTGGCGGCGGAGCCGTTCTTAAATTAGGGAGCAGTGGAGCAACAAACGGAATGCCTTCCGGAGGAAGGATGAGCCGAATGGCTCCTCCCCGCCTTGCCATCGAGGATGTCCCTGCGCTGGCCCGAGGCGCGGTCATCCCGCCCAATAAGGAGTTCCTCGCCGTGCTGGGCGACCAAAAGAGCGGTACGAACATCGAGGCACCCACATCGGAGATCGAGGCGGCGGTCATGCGCGGCATCCAGCGTAGCGGGATGAGCGGAGGGAGCGGAGACCATACCGTTATCCTTCAAATTGGAGAGCGGGAGATGGGGCGAGTGATGTACAGGCTAAACAACCAGCAGACGCAGAGAATTGGTGTGCGTCTTTCGGAGGGATAAATGAACTACATCAAACTGAATGGCGTGGAATTTGATGCTGATGTCGCAATTTCCGCTTACAACAGAAATTTTAATGTGCTGGATGGCCCCAACGCAGGGCGAGTTTTGACCGGGAGAATGATCCGGGATGTAATCGGGACATATCTTGGACATAAGATTACTGTATTTAGGCGTGGGGATGATTACGCCGGCTTGGATGAGTTCTGGGAATATCTGTATCAACATTCTATCGATGATTCCGTATTGCTAGAGGCTGCGGACGGGCAAAAAACTATTAGTTACCAGGCCTATTACACCAGTGCATCACAGGATATTGAGAAGGTTGAAAAGGGCGTGAATTTTTGGGGTGAAATCGAAGTAAATTTCATTCCTATTGACGCACAGCTAAAGAGATGAAAGGGGCGCTGGTATGGGACGAAGCAAGATTGAATATGAGGACTGGGTGTTTACTGGGTCAGAAATCAGATCCGGAAGAATCTATTCCACAATCTCCTTGTTGCAGTCCGAACTTGAACCGAATTCGTTCGAAGCAGAGGTAGAGTGTGCTGACCCGTCCATCCTGTCTTTCCAGAGGAACGCACCGCTAAGATATTATAATGACGATATACTAACCGGCATTTTCTATGTCCAATCGATCAAGCGCACATCTGCATCGACATATACGATTGAAGCAGATTCTGCAATCGGTATTCTGGCAGAGGGCCAGCACTATGGGGGCATTTATAATGGCGAAACTGTATCAGAAATTCTTCCTGGCATTTGTGGCAGCGTACCATATATTTTGCATTTCTCTCTCTCTAAAATCGCACTTTATGGGTGGCTACCGATTGCAACACCAAGAGACAACCTAGCACAAGTGTTGTTTGCAATTGGAGCAACAGTTAAGACAGACAGGAAGGGCATTTTAAGGATTGAATCCCTTTGGGATGGAATCAGCGGAAATGTCGGAAAAGACAAACTATTTGAGGGGCCAAAAGCATCGCATAGTTCTAAAGTTACGCGCGTTGCAGTAACCGAGCACCAATACGTACAAGGTGCGGAAGAAGCGGATTTGTTTGAAGGGTCTACGCAATCTGGAGACATAATTACTTTCTCCGAACCTATACACAGCTTGACCGCTTCTGGATTTACTGTTTTGGAAAGCGGTGCCAATTATGCAAAAGTATCTGCTGGAACAGGTACATTAAAAGGGAAAAAATATATTCATAATACGAGACAAATATCTCGAAATATAGAGGAAGGGCGAAATCAAGAAACAGAGAATGTAAAATCTGTAACAGAAGCGACTCTGGTTTCCCTTGTAAATTCAAGTTCCGTAGCCAACAGACTGAAAAATTATTACGCATGCTCAGAGACTATTGATGGGGACATTGTACTTGGGCAGCTATCTCCAGGTGATGTTGTAACCACCTACCATCCGTACGATAAATCGGATGTGCAGGCATGCATTGAGAGTCTTGATATTACAGTATCAGGGACGCTGCGGGCAAAATCTAAACAACTTGTCGGCTACCGTCCACTCCAAATTGAGCAAACAGTTATTTATGATGAACATGAACTGCTGACCGGAAGCGGTGAATGGGCCGTTCCGGAAGGTGTATCTGAGGTACGAATAGTGCTGATCTCTGGAGGACAAGCTGGATATAATGGACAATCTGGCGAGAAAGGCACAGCGGGCGGGAATATTGTGCGCAGAGACAACGATTATCAAACAACGAATGTTCAAGCTGGGCAAAGCGGCTCTATAAGCGCTACAGCGTCCCAATCGTACAGCGGAGGTTCGGCGGGCCAAGGCGGAGAGGGCGGTGCTCCGGGTATCGCCGGAAATGTTTTGCAAACAACTATTTCGGTAAATCCAGGCGATAAAATATCCTATAGTTGTGGAACTGGCGGGGTATCTAATGGCGCGCCTGGAGGGCAAACAACATTTGGAGATATGTCCTCTGAAAATGGCGGAATCCTTCCAGATGGATATACGGATATTGTCACCGGAATTACTTATGCGAAAGCAGGTTCGTCTGGTGGAAAAGGAGGTGCAGGTGGCTCAGTTGGGGCTTCCGGAGCTGCGGTTAATGGAGTTCCAGGAGGTTCAGGGTACTCTAGACTGAATGAGACATATCCAAGAGATGGCACTTCTTCTCAGACAACTTGGAATGGATCTGCATCGTACAGTGATGGTGGTGCTGGAGGTGGCGGTGCAGGCGGGGCGTCTGGTAATTCAAACGGGTCACCTGGTGGTAATGCTTCATATGGCTCATGGTCTAGAAGTGTTACACTTGATACTGGAGCAAGTTCAACATTAGGAACAAGCACAAGCGGAAGTGGAGGACGAGGCGCAAATGGGGCTCCTGGAGAAACCTACGGCTCGGCAGGTTCTGGCGGAGGCGGAGGCGGAGGAGGCGGCGCAAATGGAGATGGATCAGTTTCCGCCCAATACTCAAAGACACAGAAAAATGTTAATACAAGCACTATATCCATTTGGGCAAGTGCTGAGGTAGCCATTTATCCCCGTAATGGTGGAGCAGGTGGGGCAGGAGGTTCAGGCGGCTCCGGAAAAGAAGGGTGCATCATTTTATACTACGGTAAGAAAAAAGAAATCAAGCCCGGAAAACTCATAGATAAAAACAAAAAAACAGTTCTTGATAAAAACGGGCGGCTTATCATCGTTTAGGAGGACAATATGACGCAGGAAGAGTTCAATCAAATGCTCCAAATAGCTATTTCGGAAGGGCTTCCAGGCGGATATTATACAAGCAAATATTCTGGCGAAGAACAGGATTCTATGTTTGATTGGGTAAACGCACAGATGAATCCGACGATGTGAGGTGATGGTGCATGCTCTATATGAAGGATTGGGAGGTGTGCGCTCCGCCGGGGTTCTCTTTAGGCTTTGAGGGGGACAATGGGGTTACAGTTCTAGAGGTGTCCACCGACCTGACGGAGGAGTGGGACCTGAAAGTAGACGTGGAGAAGGACGGCGGAAAGAACATCATTCAGCTCACGCGGAACGGAACTGTCTACAGTGCCCTTCTAACGGCCTCTATGCTGGCAGATGATGGTACATATGCCATGCAGGTACGCGGTACTCTGGGCGACTATGTTCGGCACAGCAACCTGTTTTACGCTACGGTGTTCCGGAGCATAAATGCGTCAGACTCTTTCCCGCCTCCTTTACCCTCAGAGTTTGAGCAGATGGAAGAAAGGCTGACAGGCATCAACGATAATCCGCCGATGCCGGGTGAAAACGGCTATTGGATGATCTGGAACCCGGATAAGAAGGAATATGAGGAGAGTGATGTTCCACTTCCAGCTGGGGGCTCTGGCTTGCCAAAGATTACCCCAGAGGACGAAGGAAAGTTTCTGGGTGTTCTGGACGGCGCTGCGGAGTGGGTTTTGGGAGGCTCCGGTTCCGGCAATGTATCATCTCCGGAGATATCAGTGATCCGTGTGATGGACAGGCAGGAATATGAGGAGCTTCCCACAAAGAGCCCCACCACGCTCTATCTGATTCGGGGGTAGCAAAATGATTTATGCAGGAACAGAGACCATAGAGACCTTGATGCTGGGAGAGATGGGGATTAAAACCATCATGGCTGGCAGCGAGAATGTTTATGAAAGGCCAGGGGCCTATGTATATATCCAACTTGACACAAAGGAGAGTCAGTAAATGGCAAGCTATTTTAACCTAACTCTTGATACCACCGCACCGTCTGGCCTGACACTGCAAATCAATGATGGGGCACTGTATGCGACCAGTACAGCGGTAAAGCTGACCATTGGAGTCAGCGACGAGCAGACCACCGGCTACCAGATGAAAATCTGGGGAATTGATGGTGTCGCGGAGGAAGAGTCCGCCAGCTGGGAGACCTTTGCCACCAGCAAGAGCGTCAACCTGACTTCTGGGGATGGCCTGAAGACTGTACATATCAAGGTCCGTGACGATGTGGGCAACGAGAGCGCCGAGGTGACGGATGATATCACTCTCAACACTACGGTTCCCGTGGTCACAGTCACCGGCCCGGACAAGAGCAAGATTTCCAAGATTGCGGGATTCAATCAGTCTGTTATCAACTTTACTTCCGATGTGGAGTTTGACGAGTACAAGGTTTGCGTGGTTCCTGCCAATTCCAGCGAGCAGGATGCGGGCACCCTGATCCCCACCACTGGCGGCTCCATCAACACCAGCGGAAACGAAGGCAATTATCCCGCCACCACTAATATCCAGGTTACGATTAACGGAACCGATTTGGAGAGCGCGTCTACCGGAGACGGCGTGAAGATTGTCAAGGTCTTCGTCAAGACTGCCGCAGGAATTTGGAGTGTGGCATAATGGCGGCCCCAAAGCTGACATTCTCTATTTCCGGAGAAAAGGTCTCCGCCGTGTCTGGCTTTGATTATATCATTGTGGCGTTTCAGTCAGATATTCCCTATCAGGCGTTTGAGTGCCGCGCTACGAAGGCTGGGGAGGAGTACGGCGTGGGGAAGGGGGCGCTGATCGCGTCCTTCTCCACCACCCCGGCGAACACACAGCGGAGTTTCGAGGTGTATGACGATTACCTTGTTCATGGAGACGGGAACTATCGAATTTCCCTCTTTGCACAGGGGGAAGACGGAAGCTGGAACGACAACTACTATTATATTCCTGTTGGCAGCACAGCCTACATTACCGCCGATGGGGAGCCATATCTCTGCATGAGGGAGTGATCATATGCCGACAACAGATGGATATAACGGGGCCTACACGGGACCGGAAATTGACAAGGGAATCGCAAGAGCGAATCAGGCCGTTACGGTTCCCGGAAGCGGAACGGCTTCTATGTCCGAAACCCTCGGCTCCGGCCCATACACGATTGAGTTTACTGAGGAGGCTGGTTCTGGGGGAGGAAGCCTCCCAGACGGTTCCGCAGGGCAAATTCTTGGCTATGTCGAGGATAACGTTGTAGGGCCGATCATGAGCAAGAGTGATCTGTTGAGTGCTGAGACGGCGGCTTTATTTCCTGGACTACCAGAGAATCCAATGCCAAATGATGTTTTCGGAAAGATTGGAACGTTTATGGACGAAAACACCTATTTGGAAAAAGTCAATGAATTTGAAGCAACGGAAGATTCTGATGTTTTTGCTTTTGCAGTTACAGAAAACGATTTAAGAGAAACCTTTATTGTTTCTATTTCTGGTATCAGTGGAAATGCTTCTTCTGTAAAATTAAGTTCTCCCCATTCTTCTTCACGAAGATACTCTAAGATACAAGCTGGCTCAGACTACATATTTAACTCAACAACAACTAGTATAGTTATTGATCAACAACATCCATCATTTTTTGTTTTTAGATTTTCTGGTACTGTGTCAGGAAATAATACTGTAGGTGTACAAATAATTGTACACGATATCAATGGACTTCAATTTTTCAACTGTACTGGTAATTCCGATAATTACAAAACTGCAATTTTCAGTATCGATTTAAACATTGGACAATCATTAAAAATTTACAGGGTTGTAAAGTAGGTGTAAAAATGAAAAAGCTTGTTACAGTATTAAAATCAGATGGTTCAAAAGAAGCAAAAATGATGGATATTCCGGAACCAGAACCGGAGACAGATCTGGAACCAGCTCTCTCTATGGAAGACATTACCCTGGATATGCTTGCGGACCACGAGGAACGCCTGTGTATGTTGGAACTCACCACCCTATGATGAGAAAGGAGAAACCCTATGTCTACAGTATACAATCTTTGCAAGCTGTTGATTGACCGGGGCCGGACGGAAGGCCTGCAGGAGAAGATGGACGTGTATCTGGCGGCGGACAGGCTGACCCCGGAGGAGTACAGCGTCCTGAGCGAAACGCTGACTAAGGCAGGTGGGTGAACAATGGCAATCAAAGTAAATGGAAAGCTGGTGGCAGGGGCTGGTAAATCGGCCTATGAATCTGCCAAGGATGGCGGCTATACCGGCACAGAAGATGAATTTAATACATCGCTTGCGAATTCAGTCACCGTAGATGGCGGGGGCGTAATGTCCATGAATGAATCCTTTGGCGCCGCCCCGTTTACCCTCACCTTCACAGAAGATGGCGAGAATGATGTAAGCGCCTCCGAGATCACCTATAACAACACGGAGTCTGGTATGGCGGCCACCAATACGCAAGAAGCCATCGACGAGCTTTTTCAATCTGTCAGTGAGGGCAAGTCCGTGATTGCCGCCGCAGTCACTGACAAGGGGGTTGAAACTGCGGCGACGGACAGCTTTACGGCAATGGCGCAGAAGATTGAACAGATATCGACTGGGGCAGAGATCGTTTCTGGTACTTTTGTTGGAAACGGGAGTAATTCTATTACAGTTCCAAGTTTGGCGGGTTATTCCAATGTTGTTGCAATCACCACTGCGAAAAGTAGAGAGCTTGCAAACAGAGAATTTTTGACAGTTTCGCTTTTTTATACAGACTCAGTAAAATTACTGGCATATGTGTATAGATCAGACAATTCTGCTGATGTCCGCTATTCATATCTAAACACTACAAATCTAACATACAACGCTCAAAACGGGAAAATTACAGGTGGCGGTTCTATGGTGTTTATAAATGGCGTCACTTATAACTATGTCGCCTGGAAATCATGAGGGGGTGAATCATGGCACTCTACGTAAACGGCAAAAAGGTGGCCGGGATTGGACTTCCCGGCAAATCAGCTTATCAGTATGCGGTTGATGGAGGATATACGGGGACGGAGGAAGAATTTCAGGAAGTACTCGCCAATGCGGGCGGAAAGCCGATGGTCCATGGTGTGACGCTTCTCGCGTCTGCATGGTCTGGAAATGCTCAGACAATCACTGTTCCAGGAGTACTTGCCGACGAGACAAAGCAGCTGATTCAGCCTGTGCCTGCTATTGCCTCGCAAGCCGCTTACCTCGCTGCCGGAATCCTCTGTACCGGACAAGCTGCCAATAATCTGACCTTCACTTGCCAGACGGTTCCGGAAGCGGATTTGACGGTGTATGTGGTAATAACTGATGTTAAAAGCTAAGGAGGACACATGATTGCAAATCAGATGATCATTGGTACATCTCTTCCAGAGCTGTCTAATCCAGCAACAGCGGAGAATCTAGCTGCCGGAAAACAGGCCATAGATAGCAGCGGTGAAATAATCACTGGCACGGCAGAAGTTTGTGATATGCTTGCAAACCTGGGAACCGCTACTGCGGCAGATGTAGCGATCGGAAAGACGTTTACGAGCGCGGATGGTGTAAAAATGACGGGGACAGCATTAGTAAACCAAGCGTCCCTTAGATCAGTTACATACAGGAACTCAGGTATATCAAGTAATATTATGATATATTACTCATCTTTGAGTGGCCAAGGTTTGGTGATGCAGAACGCTTTTATAGTAACCCCTAATGCATCATCTGGAACATTACAAGCAGTACAAAACACTTTCATTTATATGAGATATAGCTCATATCTGGAATTATCAGGAAATGTTACCGATATGAATGCTCCTGGCACTGATGTGAGAGTATACAAAGTAACATGAAATCTTTGTGGCGTAATGTCCATACATTTTCAACAAGCAAATCACACAGGCTTTTTCTAAAAAAGCGAGATTAAGTATGCGCGCCAAACCTTAAAGGTCCAGCGGCTTCCCGGTTTTCCAGTCCCGGCCCGGTTCGTGGGCAACCCATGCAGTTTCCCCGCAAAAGGAACAGGGATGATGCCAGTCCCAAGAACCCCATATATTGGAACCATCTGGCAGAGTGAAAGGGGCCATTCGTCCACACTTTGAGCAGATCACGGTAACTTTATACAAATCCATATCCATATCATCACCTCAAAAAGATTATACCACAGATAGGCGGTGCTGCCCATGAGTAATGAAAAATGTATCATAGACCCACAGCGGGATTGTTTGGGCCTGCAAAAAGCAAACATGCTAGAAAAGCAGATAACGGAACTCCGAGAATCCGCGCGAGGGACTCATAAAGAGATGTTTGACCGCATTCGGGAGCTTGAAAAGGTAGAAGCCGCCCGGAACGAACAGTATAACAACATCATGAAAAAGCTGGACAAGCTGATCGCATGGCAGGAGACAGAACAGGCCAGCCCAAAGAAGCGCTGGGATTCCATTGTGGATAAAGCGATTTGGGCGGTCCTGGCGGCAGTAATTACGTTTATTCTGGCCCGAATCGGGCTGTAAAAAGAAAGGAAGTACATATTATGAACAAGACCATCAACGACATCATGGAGCAGTACAAGGCCGGTAAGATCACGGTGGAGGAAGCCAACGCGAAGCTGAAAGAGGCTGGCGCGAACTTTTCTCTGGACCCGAACAAGAATCCTGGAGGCGGCTGGACGAAGGAAGAGATGGAGGAGGGCTTTATTCCCGCTCCCGTTGAAACTCCCTGGTGGGCCTCCATGCACACCTTCACCGGCGCTGTCGCGTGGCAGGAGGAGATCGACAAGTACATCCCCGAACAGGATATGGTGTACAACCGGCCCAAGTATCATGGTGTGGACGTGGTGAAGGGCGCTCTGCGGTACATCTATGCCGAGGACGGGTCCTGCAAGTATCAGCCCAAGTCTATGGCGGACTACGACAAGGACCACGGGAGGGGTTAATCTATGGATGTTTCTTCTCTCGGCATCACCGGCGTGGCGGCGATCACCGTCATTTGCCTGCTGATCGGGCAAGGCGTGAAGGCATCCGGGCTTGACAACAAGTGGATTCCCATTGTCTGCGGAGTGTTTGGCGGCGTTCTGGGTGTTGCGGGCATGTTCATTATGCCAGAATTCCCCGCCACGGATTACATCACCGCTGCGGCTGTCGGCATCGTGTCTGGCCTGGCGGCTACCGGTGCAAATCAGGTTTTCAAGCAGCTGGGGAGTGGTGGAAATGCCTGACCATCTGGCGGTAACAATCCCCCTGAAAGATATCCAGCGCATCCAGCTCTACATCAACACCGCTCGCCGGTCTCTCTCTCAAATTCAGAGGGAGACCGGGGCGGATTACATCCTCAACGGCACGCTCTATAACATGAGTACATTTGTACCTAATTGCCACTTGAAAGCAGACGGAAAGGTACTCTGCAAACCGGCTTACACAGTCTCCGGCTACTCCTGGAATGATGGGCCGGACATTTCTATGGACACGCTGCCAGACGCCTCTCAGCGCAATTATATCACTTGCACACCGCTGATTGTTTCCGGAAAGCCAGTCTCCAAATTGATCTATGACGTGGGGCAGGGCGGCAAACGGGGACGCTCTGCCATTGGCGTCAAGGGCGGCTCTCTGGCCCTGTACTGTACGAGGGACGGAGGGAGTATGACCCGGACGCCGGAATCGCTCAGGGACGATCTGACAGCGGCAGGATGGGATTCCGCGGTTATGCTGGATGGCGGCGGCTCCAGCCAGTGTTATTTCAAGGGCGCGGTCATCCAGAGCAGCAGAGCCGTGCATGATTTGATTCTGGTCTATCTCAAGAAAGGGGAGACAACTGTGGAAAAGAAGAAGGTGGTCCTGGACCCGGGCCATGACGCGGGAAACCTCGCCAACAAAAGCCCGGACGGAACCTATTATGAGCATGAGTTTGCCCTGGACATGGGGAAACGCATTCAGAGCATCCTGGAGCGGCATAGCGTTGCTGCCACCATGACCAGGACTGGCGGCGGGGAAGTCAGCCTTGCGCAGCGGTGTACGATTGCAAACGCCATCAAAGACCTGGATTTGTTCGTGAGCCTGCACAGCAACGCCGCTGGAGATGGAGGCTGGTCTTCTGCCTCTGGCTGGAGCGCATATGTCTATAAGACCAGCGGGAGCGGCTATAAGGCGGCAAAGGATATCCTGGAGGCCGTCAAAGACGCCGGAATTACTGTCAGGTCTACACCGATTGTGGCGGACTCGTCGCTGTATGTCTTGAAAGGCACCGTGGCTCCGGCTGTTTTGATCGAGCATGGCTTCCACACCAATCAAACAGACGCCGCAAATCTCAAGAACTCCGCATACCGGCAGAAACTGGCGGAAGCGGAAGCAAAGGGCGTCCTGAACTATCTGGGAATTGCCTGGAAGGAGGAAACTGTGGACAAGCCTTCTGAAAGTGATCTGGCTGTCCAGTGGGTGCGGGAGAACGGCATTATGCTGGGCAACACGGACGGCGATATGATGCTGGACCAGCCCGTTACCCGCAGACAGTTTGCCGTGATGCTGTACAGGTATCACAATTTGAAGTAAAAGGACGTGAATTGATGAGCGCAAGAGTGAAATTACCGCCGCCGCTGGATAAACTCTTGCGCTCTCAGCTGGAAAGAGCCATCTATGAAGCCGCCCTGAACCAGGACGATGAACTAATCGCAAAACGTCGCATCATTGATAAATGGGGCCAGATGGACGTGGCGGCGGAACTGGGATGGTACCGAAGCACAGTTAGTGACCATGAAAAGTACATATTCCAAAGGGTTGAGGAAGTAGCAAAACAACTCTATACAAACAAGGGAGCCGGGGATTAACCCGGCTCCTCTTAATTATGCTTTCTCTTTAATTTCCTGCTCAAACTTTTCCATCAAAGCAACTACTTCTTGATATTTTTGAGGGTATTCCTTTTTCAGATCACCTATCAATTTATACTTTGAACTACGATGAACCGGTGTCTGCTTGTGCGTTCTAATATAGCAGACATCATTAAAACTTAAATTTGGATAATCTCTTGGGTCAATTCGGAGATCATAGTCTGGGTCTCTATCTTTCGAATTTTTTATTGTGGAGACTGGCAACACTGTATAGTCATTATTTCTCGGCCCATACATGATTAGCGCAGGCCTTGCCTTAAAGGCCATCATTCCACTTTTCACATCATAGAACTGCATGGAAAACAGGTAAATCTTGCCTGCTTCACTCATACTGCGGGGACCTCCCCCGGCGGGATGTCTTCAAATTCGTCATAGTACATTCCCCAAATGTGATCAAATGGGCGCACTTTTTTTGCGTCCTCCATAATATCCTCTAGCTTTAACTCAACGTTTCCAGGGTCATCTGGATAAAACCCCTTTCTCGCGTTTTTCCATGAAATTTCCTGGTGAGAAAGTTGGCTTAGACTCCAGGACTCGATCGGTCCATATTCCTCCAATATTGCGTTCAAAATAATAGAAGCTTCTGGTGAGACGTCATTTGTTATGGCTTGAATGCCACTATTGGAATATACCTTTCTTACATCCGGAGATACCGGGCCGAACTTCCACCCTTCAAAACTTTCATAAAAAAGAGGTCGTCCGGAAATTGCAAGGCTTTCTCTCTGTGCAAGATAAAGGAGCTTGTGGAGTTTCATTTCATCCAGCAGACTCCCGCCAGAAATAGATTTGTATTCGTTAAATAAATAGTTAGCTGCATCAATGATTCGAACCATATTGAGGCCTCCTTCCTCCTATTATATCCACCATGTTAAAAATGAACCGTCTGCTGCAATCAGTACGGCTCACTGCGGGTGGGGATAATACCTTACTCTGCGTGTTAGTATAGGCTGTGGCAACTGTCTAGGTTTCTACACTCTTATTATATCTCAAAGAAAATGAATGTCAATTATGCGGAGTAACGAAGTTACTTTATCACACATTTCACATAACTCCCACATAACTCCCGCATGGATGCCACCCATGCGGGGATTTTTTATGCGACAATATAGACATGGAGGACGTGAGGATTCAAGGGTTGGTACACGTCGCCGCCCTCCTCACGGACTCCTTATTTTTGTTGCAAAGGACGTGTTATTTTGCTTGTGAATGGGTCTGAGCTTGTCAAGCGGCTGGTGGCCTGTGGATGGACGGCCTCTAATGCCACAGACACTTGTTTTCAGTACGCGGCAGAGGGGAAATTTTCGGAATTGGAGGCGTTCATCCGGCAGCAGGAATTGTTGTTCGATGACCGGCGTGAATATGCGGTTTGAATTTTACAACGAAAACCCAGCCGGACGCAATGTTGGAGATTGCACAGTCAGAGCGATTTCTAAAGCCCTGGGCCAAAGTTGGGACGCTACCTATTGGAATCTCTGCATTGAAGGGAACCTGCTCAAAGATATGCCTTCAAGCAACGCCGTGTGGGGAGCGTATCTGCGCAGGCAGGGCTTCGAGAGGGACATTGTCCGAGATGATATGTCCGTAGCGGATTTCGCAGCAGAGAACCCACATGGGACCTATATTCTTGCTCTGTCCGGACATGTGGTCTGCATTCAGGATTCTATTATATATGACACCTGGGACAGCGGGAATGAGATCGTTTTGTACTACTGGATGAAGGAGGATTAATTCATGGCTTATGGTTATCCGTCTTACTACAATCCCTATCAACCCTATCAGCCGCCTATGCCTGACCAGATGGCACAGCTGAGGGTTGGGCAGTATCAGCCCCAGCCGCTGCAAAATATGCAACAACCACCCCAGCAGAACAACACACAGATTGTGTGGGTTCCCGGTGGGCAGGCGGCATTCGAGTACCCGGTAGCCCCCAATAGTGCCGTTGCCCTGTGGGACAGCACCGCGCCGGTGATCTACCTCAAACAGGCTGACGCCTCTGGAAAGCCCACTACCAAGATTTACGACCTGGTGGAAAGAATCGCCTCAAATGCTCCTGCAAGCCCTGCACAGCCCTCGCAGGCCCCGGCAGTGGAATATGCCACCCGTGAGCAATTGGACGCTCTAGCGGCCCGTGTGGACGCTCTGAGTACGCCAAAAATCGCAAAGGCGAAGAAGGAGGCCGCGAACGATGAGTAATCCGTTTTTCAACGCTATGGGCGGCGGTAATCTCCCCGGCCCTATGGGAAACATGATGGGAATGCTCCAACAGTTCAAGGAATTCCGCCAAACTTTTCAGGGTGACCCAAAAGCGAAAGTACAGGAGCTTCTCAACTCCGGCCAGATGACCCAGGCGCAATTCAACGAATTGCAGGGAATGGCAAGAGCATTTCAGCAAATGATGAGCAATCAATAGGCTTGAATCGTGGCCACGATTTAGCATAGAAAACAAATTTTGAAAGGAGAAATCACATGTCTCTTAATTCTGAAACTCCCTTTACCATGCCTGTGGTTCCAGCTGGTTCTACGAGCGGCAATGGCGGCGGTGGCATGGGCTGGGGTAACGATGGCTCGTGGTGGATTATTATCCTGTTCCTGTTTATCTTCGCCGGTGGTTGGAATCGCGGCAACTGGGGCGGCAATGGAAACGGTGCAACCCCCTCCGGCTCCGGCGCAATCGACAACTATGTCCTCGCCTCTGACTTCGCCCAGGTAGAGCGCAAGCTGGACACTGTTCAGCAGGGTCTTTGCGACGGTTTTTACACTACCGCACAGCAGATCAACGGTTTAAACACCGCTGTTTTGACCAACGGCAACGCAACCCAGATGGCAATCATGCAGGGCAACAACGCTTTGCAGGCACAGATTGCAGACTGTTGCTGCACCAATCGCTATGACGCGCTTCAAAACGCAAATGCGACACAGGCGATGATCCAGGCGAACACTACCCAGGGTGTGATGAACACCACTGCCATCCAGAACCAGATTCAGAATTGCTGCTGTGACATTGAGAAGTCCACCATGCAGACGCGCTTCGAGGCCCAGCAGATGAATTGCAACACCCTGCAAGCCATTGACCGCGTGGGAGATCGCATCATTGATTACCTTGCGGCGGATAAGGCTCAGGCCCTGCGGGACGAGAATCAGGCTCTGCGGCTGGCGGCTTCTCAGCAGGCTCAGAACAATTACTTGGTCAACCAGCTCCGTCCGTGTCCCGTTCCGGCCTATCAGGTTCCGAACCCTTATGCCGGTTGTGGGTGCTATAGCTCCTGCGGTTGCGGCTGCTAAAACCAAATACATCAGCTTTCCGGCATGACCGGAATGTTCGGCCCCGTGCCGATACTACAACAACGCGGCGGGGCAATGGCTCCGCCGTATTCTTTTATGAGAAAGGATTGATTTTATGGCTGAATTTACCGGAGTATTTGTTCAGCAGATCGCGGCTAATGGGAATGCAGTTTTCAGCGAAACGCCCGTTTCCGGCTCCAATTGTATCGTTCATCGGGAAGGTTCTGGCATCATCACTCTGCGGGGGATGACCAATCAGTGCCGTGCCCGTTACAAGGTGGTATTTGGCGGGAATATTGCCATCCCGACCGGCGGGGCAGTGGGTCCCATCTCTGTCGCTATCGCCGTGGAGGGCGAGGCCCTTGGAAGTGCGACCGCTATTGTCACCCCTGCAGCAGTTAATGAGTTCTTCAATGTATTTGCTGCCGCATTTATTGAGGTTCCCCGTGGCTGCTGTGTGACAGTGGCTGTCAAAAACACCTCCACAGAGACGATTGAGCTGGAAAATGCCAACGTGATCGTTGAGCGTGTATGCTGAAAGGAGAGAGCAAAATGAAAGCACTGTATGAGCTGAAAGAGAAGTTTGAGATGGAGCTGGAAGAACTAGCTCGGAAGGGAGAGCTGGGCGCTGGCGATTTGGAGCTGGCACATAAGCTCACCGACACCATCAAGAACATTGACAAAATTTGTGCTCTGGAGGAAGATGGCGGTTACTCCGAGGCCGGAGACTGGGAAGGGCGCGGGTCTTACAATCGCGGTTCCAGCTACGCCAATCGCGGAAAACACTATGTCCGGGGTCACTACTCCCGAGATGGTTACAGCAATCGCGGCTACAGCCGTGAAAGCGGTTACAGCCGTCATGATGCAAAAGAGCAGATGATGGCCCAGTTGGAGGATATGATGGGCTCTGTGTCAAATGAGCGGGAGCGTGAGGCTATTCGCCGCTGCATGGAACAGCTGGACCGTGAGTAAGGGGGTGCCGCCATGAATGGCACCAACGAAGCGCGGGAAGGCTCCCGAGAATGGCTCCTTTTAAAAATTGCGGAATGCATGGTTGAACCAATGAGCGAACGGACAGCAGAACGTTTAAGCGCTTACAGCGGCGCTTACAACGCTATCTGCCAATGGGAAAACAGAAACCCTTCCTATTCCAATTCAGCTAAACCGTTCACACAGGAAGAGGCGAAAGAGTGGACCAGCGCAATGCAGAATGTAGACGGCACTACCGGCCCTCACTGGACGTTGGAACAAACCAACCAGATCATGACGCAGAGGGGAATCAACTGCGACCCATATCAATGGTGGGTAGCTATGAACATGGTCTATTCGGATTACAGCAAGGTTGCTAAGAAGCTCAATGTCAGCAACATCGACTTCTATGCCGAAATTGCGAAAGCGTTTCTGGACGACCAGGACGCCGCTCCGGACAAACTCGCTCGGTACTATGAGTTTGTCGTGAAGCACTGACGATAGTCCCCGCTCTCTTGTGAGGGCGGGGATTTTATTAGCGTTTTTGTTAGCATTTACTTGTTGCGATATGCATTTTTTAAATCTTTGTTAGAACGCTTATATCTTAAATAAATCTTTTTAATCCACCCGGAAACCATTGAAATGCAAAGAAAAACCACGCAACCATTGAGGCTACGTGGTTTTTTGATTTGGTGCCGGTGGTGGGACTCGAACCCACCATTTAAAGCGTATAATCATTAAAAAATCAACATTTTTTGCGACCGTTAGCGTTTTTGTTAGCATTTTCTCTGCTCTTATAGAAATCTGACATGGCAGACTTATAATGCTCAATATCGCTTCTAGCAATATGTGTATATATTTTATGCATGGTGGCAGCATCTTTCCACCCGCCAATTTCCATAGCAATTTTCTCTGGCATTTGGAGGTGATAAGCTAATGAGGCAAAGCTATGCCTCAATCCATGAATTGTAACATCTGTTATACCAGCAGAATGACACGCCTTGTGAACATAAACACGAAGCGTGTCTTGGTCATAGTCCATAACGGGCCCGAAAGGCTTTCTGAGCCGTTCTATTGCATCTGAAAGCTCTGGAATAAGTATTGGTACTGACCTCGTGCTAGAAACATTTTTGTTCTGTTTTTTTCGAACCCAAGATTTTTTGTCAGCACGGACGACGGCGCCAGACACTCGAATTATTTTTGGATTTTTAGGTATATCCTCCCATCTCAACGCGGAAATCTCCGATATTCGCAAGGACGAAAGAGCTAACAAAGCTCCAACAGCGACTTTTGTACTTTTAATTTGATCTACAAAAATTAAAATTTCTTCTGGTTGCAAAAATGCTGTGTCAGCAGGAGGAACCGATGGAATGGATATTTCTGGCAACACGATCTTTGCGTTTTGGCAGGAGACAGTTCTCAAAAACATCCATGCGTTTTTTAAGGTTTTAGGAGCGCATAATGCCGCTTCATCATTTACAATTTTCTGCCAATCTTTTTCCGGTATTTCTTGAAAGGTTTTTTCCATAATAGACTTAAATCGGTTTCTCTGGATAGAACGGTAGCCGCGAATAGTTGCGGGAGAAAGGGCGTTATCTTTGTTCTCAATATAAGTATTGATTTCTTCATAGATCGTTTTTCTCTCCGCCCCTTGACACCGCTGGACCAATCTTTTTCCAGCTAGATACTCCGCCTTGATTGCCTGTGCCTCTCGGATGCATTTCTTTCGGTCAAAGTCCGATATGCTGACGCTCTCTCCGCCTAAGCGCAATTGGATGAACCATTTTCCAGACGATAGCTTTCTTGGCTCTGGAACTTTCACAATACCGCCTCCTAAGATCACGCCGCCAGGGGATTCCTGACGGCGTATTATAGTTATTCTAGTCCATAACCATGTTTACTATATACAATATAATCATCAAATAAAATGGTTGCATAAGACAAAGTTCCGCCAGTCCCCTCCCAGCGATATGTTTTTATAGTTCCAACAGAGCTTCCGGCATCTCCGACCTCACTTTGAAGAACACCATCACTACCTATAATTTCTCGAACCTCTGTTAATGTCATTCCGACCGCTATTTGATCATACTCAAATTGACTGATAGTTGGAGGATTAGTCTCTGTTCCGCTATCTATTGGTTTGAAAAGATCAAATTTTATAGAACCATTATATCCACTTGCCAAGATACTTTCATCTGGCGACTCAATTTGTGCGCAAATTGTTGATGTAGAATAATTAGTTGCGAGTTCTTGCGATTTGGCCAAAGCTGAATTAAGTGCAGCAACGATTTCCTCCCAGTTTTCTGGTTGACTATCTTTAGAAAGATCGGAGCGAATATAAACCATAATGCGTGTTTGAAGATTTTGCACAGAAACTTCCGCCCCAGGGATAACCTCCGAAAAAATATTTTCTAAATCTGTATAATCTGCGCTATCTTCTGTTTCATTAACTTCTGAAAGCTCTGTTTCATCATCCTGCTGTATAGTGGGTTCATCAATATCTTCGGTGGGCTGCTCAGATTCCCCGCAAGCAGACAGCAAGAACAAGAAAAGACAAGAACACAACAAGAGACGCAACATTTTTTTCATTTTCCACTCCTCCTAATTTTACCGCCTTTTAGCGGTTTTTATTTTTCAATATTTCTAAAATAAATTTCCTTATTCGACAAAATACAACAAAATTAAGTACAAATATAGCGTATAGTTCAAACATAGGCCACTAAAACGTGCCGAAATTAGAAAATTTATATAATTCTGATTGGGAGGGGCACAGACTGGGAGGAGGGCGCAACATGACGCCGAAGGAAGAAACTGTTGATATGCTTAAGAAAGAAATTAAACTAATCTTGGAAAGAAACAGAGACGTACCTTATCTAAAATCCCTGCTTACACGTGCCCTTATCCTAGAAAAAATACACCACAAATAATCGAAAAGGCTCCGGGTAACCGGGGCCCTATTTTTTTGTAAAGCCGTCTATCAGTTTTCTGATGGCGGCTTTTTCGTTGTCTTCCATAAACCAATATGCCTTGATAATCCGCTTAATCAGTTCATCATCTGACATATGAATCTGTTCCATAACCTCAAGGAACTCTTCGTCTTCGTCCCTCTGAATATGAGGCTCACCTTCGCCGGTACGCAGCCAGAGCTCGGAGATATTGAACTCCCGGCAGATATCAGCAATGGTGCGGTCGCTTGGGTTGTTTTTCCCTGAACAAAGCTCTGAAATAAATGCTTGTGATAAATTGAGCCGTCGTGCAAACTCGGCTTTTTTTATCCCAGCATCTTTTATGCACCAAGCAATGCGGTCATTAATGGTCTCCATTTTTGCGCCTCCTATCTGATACATATTAAAACACAAGCACAGAAATAAGTCAAGAAAAATATTCGCTGAGCGAAGAAAAAGTGTTGACATATTCGTTAAACTATGATAGTATATCGCTAGACGAAGATGGAGGTGAAAAAATGCCTGTAATTGATACCAGCAAACTGTCAGACGCCCAGACTGTGGCAAATAAGCTAACGGGCTTACCCAAAGAAGCCCTCCTTTATATCGCTGGATATGCGGAGGGGTGCCGGGACAAACCCACTCGGAAGCGCAGGAAAAAGGAGCGCACCAACGGAGAAAGCAAATCCCTCCAGTAATGGAGGCAGGAAATGGAAAAAGGAGGTGAGACCGATGGAATATGTCACCGAGCGTGTTGTGAATATAGCGGAATTGGAGGGGATGATTCTTTCCGCTTACCACAATATCTCTCAGCTGCGAGCGGAGATGGAAAAAGAAAACCCGTCGATGGTCCAGATCGACGAGCTTTCTAAAAAAATCCATTTGGAGTTGTTGCAGGCAAAAGACTTTGAATTTTGCGTTGAACGGCGAAAGACGATTTTAACAGATTAAGGGTTCCTCACATCAATCTCTCTTGGAAAGTCAGCGAGATTTGGGCATTTTTCAACATCGCAAAACCTATATAAGCCAAGCCGTTTATCTTGCTTAATTCTTGGCCGATGAAGATTTTCTATAATCTCGCAAGTGGCAAAGGCAAATCGTGCTAGATATGGAGTGTTCGGGTCATCCGAATATATATACTTTGCTGTGATGCGGATGTCATCTAGCCATAGCGGGCACTTAACCGTCTTATAAACCAAAGTATAAAAGGAATTTGGCATAGATGGATTCACCTCCTTCCATACTCAGTATAGCACGGACAGCGGGAGGGGACAAGGACAGAAAACCGGACAGTGAATAGAAGGGGGTGAAAAAGATGGACAATCAGCAGATCAGAGAAACACTCGAAAATCAGCTGCAACTACTTTCCGAGCGTTCCAAAGGTTGTCTGTCAGACGGCGATCTGGCAAAGATTTCAGAAGCGATGATTAGTCTTTCGGAATGTATTTGGGGGAGTCAGCCTATTTTTGAATTACCCAACAACTTTGATAATCAACGCCGCGAGGATTGCGATAACAACGCCTTTGACGATACGAAGCGCGGCCCGAGATATATTTTTACGTTTCTCGGCTCTTTTCTGGGCGCACTCATCGGAATGTTTCTCGCAAGGCTTTTCCTATAAGGGAAATGAAAAGACGCTGGCAGGGGGGTAATACCGATGGACGCGATTATTGTGAACGGCTCCGCAAAAGATGGTGACACCGAATCTGTCCAATAAAACGGGACGGTGAATAGGGGAGGGGGTGCATGTCATATTTCAATGGATCGCTTTATTATTGTCTGTTATTGAAGTGTGTTACATATTTATCTGCGCTGTTTCAGATGAAGAAATAAGCGGCCTGCTTGTATCGCTGCTCTCTTCCGCAACGATACTTTTTGTAGCATTACATTTTTCTGGGACATAAGCTTTTCGCATGTTAAACGAGCCCAATAGGAATAACTTAAAGTTTTCCCATTGCTAGTTGAAATTGATAGATCACGAACCATTTTTTCGGATTTTGAGTTTAAGTTTAACGAGGTTATGACATCAAAAAACAAGGAAATGTCATCTTTACCACAAAGACTGATAGCTAATAAAACAGATTCAGAAAAGCCAGAAAAGTCTTTTGCCATAAGTTTGGCTGTTTCCCAAATTTCCTTTTCAGCGACAGCTATTTCTTTTATCCATTCATTTTTCTGTTTTATGTGTTCCATTTTTTCTTGATGTCGGTTATTGAGGTAAACAGTTATAACTGGAGAAATGATTGCAACTGAAAGTGCAATCCAAGCTGGCCAATCTCCAAATTGCATAAAATTGCCTCCCTTCTCGCCCAGTATATCACGGAGAAAGAGGCCAAACAAGAGAAGGTGATAGGATAGAAGTCATTGTAAAAGGCGAACCGAAAGAAATTGCCGCCCTTGTATTGGCGGTACAAGAGCGGCGAACTAATGTAGGGTTTGAACTCACTCCTGAGCTTGTTCAAGCCATGCATGATATAGTCCGACAACTTCAAGTGAAATCGTAAAGCTAAGCACGGCAATCTGATTTCCTATTCCATTTGGGCTATCCAAAAATTGAACTTCTTTTGCTTTGAGTTGTGCGTCAGACAAAATATTTTCAATTTTGTTCTGGTCCAAGAATAGCAGAAAATCGTTGAAGTTTGGCAATCTCCACACCCCCTTTCGCCCACATTCTACCATAGCAAGTAAGTGAGTACAACAACACCCCCATTTTTAGGAAAATAAAAGAAAAAGTGAGGTTTATAGAGCTATGACAATCGGAGCATGGGTATTCGTTATTATCACAGCAGCTTTCGGCCTATCTATTGCAGGATTTTTGTTATGGGGAGCAATAGCGGCTGACAAACAATACGAAAAGGGCTTGAAAGTTGGACTCTCAATCGCGACAGCGGCAACAGTTTTAATTACTACGCTGATCTGTGGCGCTTATATCTGGTATCGACTTAATTCTGAGAGCGGACGCAGGGCTTTGAAGGACCAGCAGAGCAATTTGTCTGGTGGGATTGAGAGAACAGTATCTGTCTACGACATAAACGGTCAGCTTATCAAGGAGTATTCTGGAAAGTTTGACGTTGAAACAGACCGGGAGAGTTACATTTTATTCGATGATGAAGATGGAAACCGCCACATGATTTATTACACCACAGGGACAATCATTGTGGACGAAAAATAAAAAGCGGGCTGCCTCTGGAGGTAACAGAGGACAGCCCATGACACCACGTGAAAGGGCCACGAGGTATCGGAGACAGTATAACACATCCTCCAGCCTCTGGCAAGAATAGGAGGATATTTTTGTGAACGAAAAAGACAGTATCAAAGACCTGGAAGCCCAGGCACGAAACACGAAGCACCTGATAGACAAGCTCAACCGTGCGGCGTATGGAATGACCTTTGACGAAGCAATCCGGCTGGGCAAAGAAAATCCCCCGCCGTGTTCGCAGCACGACGAGGGCAAGGATTGAGACACCACTAACAATCCCTTTGGATTCATTATAAAGCCTCCAAAGGGGAAAAGCAAGGGGGTACTTTATGCCAAGAGTTAAGTTAGCCCAAAATCTACGTAAAGAGACCAGGCTTGATATCCTGAATCAAATCATCAAGCACAGGATGATTGACGAGAGACTTGAGACGCAAGACCAATTGGCAAGCTATTTGGGAATTGACCGATCTTCTATCAACAAAAGGATTTCTGGGGAAACAAAATGGAAATATGACGAGCTATGCAATCTATTTTCTCTTCTTCACTTTAGCCCAGAAGAGATTGCAAAAGCGATGGGAGCAAAGTTATGAGCAATTTAACATTTTTCTTTGTGGTGCTGGGAGTATGCACATTTACCAGAGGCATCTTCTGGGTGGTGGACAAGCTGGAGGGGCGGGTATGAAGCGACGGCAGATTCTTACATATCTTTGCTTCGTTGGGCTTCTGGCAATCTGGTTAATTGGATTCCTGGCGTTGAATGTAGACGCGGACCCTCCGCGCCCAGAACTCACAAAGGCCACCATGCCGGAGATCACATTGGACGAGCTGGAGGCGGCTGAAAATGAGCTTATAGAAAGCGCACTTCTGGCCCGCTCAACCAAGCTGGAGGACGTGACGATCACCTTCTACTGCTGCGAGGAACGGCCCCACATCTGCGGGACAGGCTCCGGCATCACGGCCAGCGGACGGCGCGTGACTCCGTATGTGAGCTGCGCTGTGGACCCTGCCGTGATTCCGCTGGGCAGCACCATCATGATCGAGCACAATGGCGAAATGCTGTATCTGCGGGCGGACGATACCGGCCCTGCTATCCGGGGAAACAGGCTGGACATTGCGGTACAAGGTCACCAGGAGGCTTTATCTTTGGGCGTGAAAACGGCTGATATTTGGTGGTGCGAGGAATGAGCCTGATTGAGGATTCGGTTTCCGCACGTAAAGCCCATATGACCTACGGGCAATGGAAATTGCTTCACCCTGGAGACCCACCGCCAAGAAAAGGACATCCATCAATTGGAACCCGGTACTGTGAGGTGTGCGGCGCAGTTTTGAAGCGACGGCAAAAACGATTCTGCTCTGTCGATTGTTCCGGCAGGGTTTGGAAACAGCAAAAGCGGAAGGATGCGAGATGAAAAAATATCCAGAATGCAGTCAGTGCACACATACCCTGAACCCCGTTCTGGAAGATGACTGCGAAAAGTATTACATCGTAGACGGGGAGATTTACTGCAAATTTTGTTTCAAAGACTACGTTTTAGACTGGATAGACACGAATTTAGATGAGATTGCCGGAATGATGGACATACCGGTAGTCAGAGTGGAGGAATAACAATGTTGAAACCATACCATGAGATGGTGCAGGTTGATGTACTGCCTCGCTGCGATTACCGAGAGGCGAAGGACGATAACGGGAAAAAAATCAAGGTTCCTTATCTGAACTGGGCCACCTGCAAATCTATGCTCCATGAGAACGGAGCAGAAACTGTTTACTTTACACCTTTGAAAACATTGGAGGGCAGCTATCTTTTTACCTCTGCCGATGTGGCAAATAAAGATGGAAGAAAGACCGGATGCTGGTTTGTGTCTGTTGAGGTACACATTGATGATTTGGTATTCACGATGGATATGCCCCTGATGAATGGGTCATTAGTAGTGTACGAAGATACACTCAATCAGCTTAGAATCTCCAACGCCCACGCAAGAGCGTTTGTCAAAGGCGTTGCCATCCATACAGGCCTCGGATTTAATCTGTGGACCACAGAAAAGGACACAGAACGGGATAGTGACGATTTGAGCGGACATAGTATTTGGTCCATCAAAGAACGCATTGAGCGGTTGATTACCGCAAAAGAGAAAGCTGGATTGGACCATAGAGACCTTTTGTCGACACTGAATCTTAATGATAAGCAATTCCGCACACTGATGTTGCAATTCAACAACATCGCTACCCTAGAACAGAAACTTCAGCAATTATGATTCACGATCATGAAAGGTCTGGCTGGTTTGGTGCCAGCGATACAGGAAAAATCGTGGGGAGCTGGGAAACACCCACATTTGAAAAGTGGTGGATGGTAAAACTGGGCATTCGACAAGAGGACTTTACCACAGATGCAATGCTGACAGGAACAGCTTTTGAACACAGAATCCTGGAACATATCGGCATCCGGAAAATGGACCGTCAAATCAGAATTCCTCGGCTATGTCTTCGCATTAATCTGGATGGCGAGACCAAGGACGAAATCAGCGAGGTAAAAACTTATGGAAAGGACCATTTTGTAGTATCAAAAGCCTATTGGCAGCAGTGCCAAGCAGAGATGTTCGGCGCAAAGAAGCAATGCCGTATTGTTGCATATCATCTGCTTCCAGAGGACTATCTTAACTGGTTTTCCCCTATCGATGATGCTAGAATTTCTTACTACCCAATCCAATACGACGCGGAATGGGTCAAGACAGAATATTTGCCCCGTCTGATTTATTTGTCGAATTGCTTGAAAAAAGGAGTGTGGCCTAATGCAGACGAACAACGTACGCTGGCAACAGGACAGTGATGGCACCTGGGTTTGTGTTCAAGTGTCCCACCGGCAGGCGTTGGATGTCTGTAGCAGCATCCGCCCTGGAAAGACTTATGACGTAACCATCAAACCCCACAGAGAGCGCCGCAGCCTGGACGCCAACGCTTATTGCTGGGTGCTGCTAGACAAACTTGCGGAAGTCCTGCAGGTAAAGAAAGAAGACCTTTACCGGGAGTACATCCGTGACATCGGAGGAAATTCCGAGACTGTCTGCGTTCGAAATAAGGCCGTGGACAAGTTGGTGGATGGCTGGCGGCACAATGGAATTGGCTGGCAGACGGAGACGTTCCCAAGTAAGATCAGTGGCTGCACCAATGTCACACTCTACTACGGCTCCAGTACTTATGACACTGTTCAGATGTCCCGTCTAATCGACCTAATTATTGAGGACTGCAGAGAGCAGGGAATCGAGATCTTACAGCCAGAGAAACTAGCAGCGATGATGGAGGGATGGGATGAACAAACTCACTAAGGCCACATCCATATCTCCGAAGGTCAAGCGGGCCGTGTGGGAGCGGGACAACCACCTGTGCATTTTCTGCAGGAGGCCCGGCGCCCCCATTGCTCACATTGTACGCCGCTCTCAGGGCGGTCTTGGCATTGAGAGAAACGTTGTTACGGCCTGCCAGAAATGCCATAGAGAGTTTGACGAGGGCCGCAACCGGGAGACCATGTACGTACATGCCATTTCCTATCTAAAATGCTTTTACCCTGACTGGAACCGGGAGGATATGATCTATCGGAAGGGGGAGAACCCATGACCCAATGTGAGCGCGTTTTACAGTACATGCAGGACTTCGGTTCCATCAACCCCATGCAGGCGCTAGGCGACCTGGACTGCTACCGTTTAGGGGCCCGCATATACGACCTGCGGCAGGGCGGACACCACATCACCCGCCGCATGGTCTCCGCAAAGAACCGTTACGGCGAGAGCGTCAGCTACGCCGAGTACAGATTGGAGGACAACAATGCTCAATAAAATCATTTTGCAAGGGCGTCTTTGCAAAGACCCGGAGCTGCGCCGCACCGGAAACGGCACCGCCGTGACGTCGTTTTCCCTTGCCGTGGACCGGGACTTCAAGTCCCAGTCCGGAGAGAAGGAGACGGACTTTATTGATATTGTGGCCTGGCGCTCTACCGCTGAGTTTGTCAGCAAATACTTCACCAAAGGCCGCATGGCCGTTGTGGAGGGCCATATTCAAATCCGGGACTGGACGGACAAGGACGGCGGCAAGCGCCGCAGCGCCGAGGTGATCGCGAATAACGTCTACTTTGGGGATTCCAAGAAAGATGACCAGGGCTCCCGTCCTGTCTCCCACGGTGTGGACGTTTCCGCCTCCGACTTCGCAGAGATCAGCGAGGAAGACGGCGAGCTGCCGTTTTGATGGGAGGTCTATCAATGAAATATACACTGTTTGTTATTGATGGTGGTTATCTGGACGATGCAAACGATACGGTAACTATTCAAGGGATGCGTGAATGCGAACTTCCCGCTTTGCTCCGGTTGTTTACCGCAGGAAAGAACAACTTTGACGTTGTAGTTCGACGCTCCGAAGAGGAGTAAGGCAATGGCGGAAAAAAAGGAATATGTCAAGCTTTGGATGAGCTACGAAAGCTATTTCGAGCCGTACAGTGACGGTGAAGTGGGGCGTCTGGTGCTGGCCATGATGAAATATCGTGCGTCGGGAGTGGAGCCAGAATTCAACGGGAATGAACGGTACGTTTGGCCAGCCATCAAAAGGGACATCGACGAATCTTTGCAGGCGCAAGAGGCAACCGCTACAACCAACCGGGAAAATGGTAAAAAAGGCGGAAGACCACCTAAGGGAGAAAAACCGAATTGGTTTACTGAAAACCCAAAAAACCCAATGGGTTTTGAAGAAAGCGAAAAAAGCCATGGACAAGGTCAAGGACAAGGACAAGGTCAGGGTCAGGGTCAGGGTTGTCCCCCCCCTACCCCCCCACTGCCAACAGGAGCGGAAGCGGAGGTAGTGTCTGACTATCTGAACCGGGTAAACCCATCCGCGTCCCCGTCCTCCCTTGACGAACTGCGCGGGTTTGCAGAAGTCATGGGCGCAGAAGTATGCCGGAGGGCCTTTGACATCGCCCTGGACAGCAAAGCGGCCACATGGCCGTATATCCGCAAAATCCTGCAGGACAAGCAATCGCGCGGCGTCCGGTGCCTTGCGGATTGGGACGCGCTGGAGAAAAAGCGGGAATTCGGCAAGAAGTCCTCAGCGGAGAGCTCGAACAAAAGCGCCTGGGGGTATGTGAAATGAACAGCAAGCGCAAGGGAAAAGAGGGAGAGCTGCGGCTGGTCCACTTCCTGCGGGAGCAGGGCTATGAGTGCCGCAGAACAGCGCAGTACTGCGGAAAAACCGGAGAGGCAGCGGACGTGATCGGGCTTCCGGGCCTCCATATCGAGTGCAAGGCCGTTGAACGGCTGAATGTTCGGGAGGCATTGAAGCAAGCTGTCAGGGACGCGGTTGCCTCTTTGATTCCCGTGGTATTTCACAGGCACAGCCGGGAGGAGTGGCTTGTAACGCTCCGGGCAGAGGATTTCATGACCATTTACCGGGAGTGGGAGGCTGGACGGCATGAAAAGTAAAACGCTTCTGCTTGAGATTTACGCAGAGCCAGTCAGGAGGATGACATGACAGACGAAAGGCGCGCCCTCCTGGGCGACCACGAGGCAAGTAAGCGACTAACGGACGCGGGTGTGCTGGTTCCGTGCCCGTTCTGCGGGGGAGAGGCGGAAGTTGTAGCATATGGCCCAAGATTATTGCGCCCATCAAGGAACCATGTTTATAGCGTTTCTTGCAACGAATGTGAAATGATGTTCGGATGGGATGTTGACTATGGAGGCCGATATGACACTGAGTATGAGGCTATGCTCGCCTGGAACACCCGCGCACTGATTCTGAGCGCGGAGGAATTACAAAGATTGGAGGAAAACACATGAAGTCGGCAAAGATTTACACTAACGACTTGAACCGCTTGATTGCGGCCACCAAGTCTTTTGTGAGCGATAGCGCCACCCGTCCTTGCAATCAATACATTAAGCTGGAGTTCCATGCAGCAGAAAATCAAGTCGCGGCTATGGCCGTTGATGGCTATCGGATGTCTGTGGAGCACTCAATTATCAGTGATTGCGACGAAGACTTTGTGGCATTCATCAAGAGCAATACCAAACTCCCAAACAAGCAGTATGCAACCATCTCTCTGACAGAAGAAGGGAAAGAGGCTGTAATCCGGTGCGGTGGGTTCTCGTTCGGATATACCCAGCCGCAGGACAGCGGATTTGAATGGGAAAAAGCAATTCCAACAAGTGAGGTAAAATACCGGATTGGCTTCAACGGAAATTACCTCCTGGCAGCTTTACAGGCAGCAAAGGTATCTGCTGGAGAAAGCTTTAGGCAGCCGGTAATTTTGGAATTCCGCAGCAATGTAGAGCCTATTCTTCTCCGCACCAACAAGGAGGACATTAAGATGGTTCTTCCTGTTCGTATCAAAGAAGATTGAGTGGAGGGGATGGAATGAACTTATTCAAGCGTATTGACCCAGTAGACAGGGCCTATAAAAGGCTGAAAGGATATTGCGCCAAACAGTTTTCATGTAGTGGTTGCAGATTTGATGGAGATGATGGTTGCATCTTAAAAACGGTTATCCCCGTTGACTGGCCGATAGGAAAAGGCGAAAAAGAGGCCCAGCCATGAAAATGACGCGGGAAGAAGCGAACGAAATTTTAGAGGATTGGAACCTTTGCCATTATACTCCCAGCAGAGAGGCCGCAGAAGCGGTCATATCGGCCTTAGACCCGTTAGAGATTATTTCCGCCCTCCGCCCCGTCAGCCGGGAGCAGGTGGAGAAGGTCTGGAGGGGTGTGTGGAAACACTATTTGCCGCCTTTGGGAGCTGGAAATATACAGTGCCGCTGTACAAAATGCGGGAGAACCCCTGATGTAGAAACACCTTTCTGCGCATGGTGCGGCGCTCCCATGACGGACGAGGCCGTGGAGATGGTGATGGAGAAAATTAACAATATGGAGGAAATGACAAATGAGCATTGATTGCAGATATTTTACCAACGGGACGAAAACCGCATACACATTGAAGCATACTGATACTGGGCTGGTTGAGGAATTTGAAAAATTCGAGGAAATCCCGGCAGGAGTTCGAGAGCATTTTAAGCGGTTGACTACGCCGAAGTTCTGTGGCCCTGACCTCTCTACCATTCTTGGGTTAAACAGTGTATTTTACCCTGATTGGCCGAAAGCGTGTGGACACCCTGACTATCAGGGGAAAAGTTGTATAGCTGAATCCTGTAAGTATGCAGACGAAGCGGGAGGGTGGGAAAAGTGCCTGTATTTACAGAGTGGAAAATGGGAGCGCTGAAAGATGGATAAAATCGTGGTTTGTGCTCTTTTTGGAGCGATATTGCTCCTGATTTTATGCACCTGTTGCTATTTAGCCGGGTACAAAAAAGGCACACAAGATATAGCCAAATTCCATAATAGCGTTTGGAAAACGGCGGAGAGGGAGGCGATGAAAGATGGCAAAGGTGATTAGGGAATACCAAATAAGGCCGATGGTCTGTGGCTGGGCATTGGATATCCCGATGGGGAATACAACATTTGTCCTGCATTTTAACAGCCGGAACAATGCCGAGTTGGTCAAGGCCATCCTGGAATGGGAGGACTCACACCCAAACGAGGCGATTCCATATCAGCCCACCCTCACCCCGCCGAACGAGGCGCTAATATGCGATGGGTGTCTATGGGCGGAAATGGGGGCACTTGAAAAATGCTCGTCTTGTATGAGAGACAAAAAAGATAATTACTACCGCCGCCCGCCGGAGGGAGAGGAGTACACCTGATGGACTACGAAAAGCTTGTGGCTGACTTAAGAGATTGGTTGCCACCGGAAAGTGAGAAAATCCCATACGGAGAACTAGTCGGCGCGCCATATCCATACAACCTGCAAGGTCCATTGGTGTATTCTGATGAGGTATGTAACTTAGTGGAAGAAGCTGCGGATGCTATCACTGCCCTGTTGGATGAAAACGCTAGACTGAAAAACAGGAAATCAATGTGGAGGAAACTGTTGGAGGCGGTTAAAAGCGCCTTTGGCTGGGGGGACAAAGGAGAGGAGAACCATGATGGACTACGAAAAGCTGATTAGACGATTGCGGAATGATGCCGACGCATATCGAAATGGGAAAACTCTTGGGCGGGCATTTGCCGATCAGGAGGACGTGCTGGACAATGCCGCCACCGCCCTCTCCACGCTCCAGGCCGAAAACGAGAAGCTGCGGGCCGAGCTTGAGCAGGCCGGGGCAGAGATCACCCGCCTGAAACACTACGAGGACAAATGCCATGACTGCCCCATCGTCTGTGCAAAAACGGAAATCATCAAGGCGCACGAGGAGTTGGAAGCGGTACAAGCCGAGCTGGAGCAGAAATCAAAACTGATTGCTCAGCAGGCCGCAGAATTGGAACGGCGGGACAAACTGCTGAAAGAACAAGAGACCGAGTTGGATCAGATGAAGCGGGAGAGGGATGCGGCAGTAGAGGACCTACACAAACTTTGCCCCACATGGAAGTGGGACGGCCAGAAGGAGGAATGACATGGGAAAGCATATTACCATTTTTGACCGGGAATATTCGCAGGAGAAGCAGGCAGAAGGACTTGCGATTTCCGAGGCCGTGGCTACTGGGAAGTGTAATGAATGCGGATATCTCAACCAGTGCGAAAGTAATAGAGGCTTTCGGTTCCCGGTGTTCGCATGGTGCCAGAAGCGGAAACATCAGATTTTGAAGAGCTGGGAGGAATGAGCGTGGAGCGATTAACTGTATGGAGAAAGGACGGGCGAGCGTCAATCGCGAACAGAGATGGGGCTACGCCGTTGCAGCAGACAATGAAA
>OGPM01000448.1_pt1 | contig 42355 bp, 72 predicted proteins | sample 1552961 | NCBI WGS metagenome assembly OGPM01 (sample SAMEA2580304, study PRJEB22360) | human gut metagenome | biome: human gut; feature: human-associated habitat; material: faeces | place: Denmark | collected 2008/2010
CCGCTGGAACCCGCCGTGCTGTAATTGCCGCTGGAACCCGCCGTGCTGGAATAGCCGCTGGAACCCGCCGTGCTGGAATCGCCACTGGAAAAAGGTTCTTTGCCCTTCACCCGATTAAAAACGGCATTCACCGTAGCTTTTACCAGCCCTGCAAAATTCACCTCGCCTTTTACCGTCAGCTCAGTGCAGGCCAGTTTACTGTCCTCTCCGCTTTTATCCACGTTCCCGCCGCACTCGACTTCAAAAAAGCGCGGGCCATCCTTCAGCGGGTAGTAGTGCAGCACATCCAGCGGGTTCTCGCAGGCGTGCATACCAGCGTGGCAGCAGTCGGCCTTGCCCTCATAGTAGGCCTTGCCCACCTCATACTGCTTGCCACGGCACATCATGTTTTTGTCCATGGCCTTGTAGGCGATGATTTTTTCACTCATGCTCATAACCTTCCTTTATTGGTGTGTTTCTTCTGTGCAGGCATGGTCAGCGCCTCACTTCTTAGAGCTGCCAAAAGAGCCGCAAAAGCTGCCAAGGAGCCAGAGCGCGATCCACGCCGCCGTTCCGGAGGCCCAAGTGAACGTCCAGTGCATCAATGCGCAGATGGCCCACACGGCGGCGCAGGTAACGCCCCACGAGATGCCCAGAAGAACGGCAAACGCGATGATAATCGCCAGTGCTTCACCCATCGTTCCTCGCCTCCTTTGCGGCGCTCTCAGCTGCCTGTGCCGCTGAGTTCGCGCACCACTTCCCAGCCGGGGCGGTCTTGCGGGGGTCATCCTGGGCTGCTGCAGCTTCGTCCTCTTCCAGCAGCTTGTTCAAATCGGCCAAGAACTGGCCGCACATATCCGTCTGCGCAGGCTCTGCAGGCCGGATGATAAAGCTTGTGTAGATGGCCGCTTTCGTTTTGTAATAGTCTTCGAGATACTGATACTTGCCAATCAGCTGGCAAACCTTATCTCGCATCGTGGTTTTCATAAAGATCCTCCTTGCATCAATGACGCATAACAATGTTGGACGAATGAACCAGATAGGTCACACCGTCAATCACAACCTGAAGCTGGTCGCCTTCATAGTCGCGCCAGCTTTCGACATTGCCCTCGATAATCGTTCCATCAGGCATTTTCAGCTGTGCCCAGCTGTATTCATAGGTCAGGTCAATAACCTGCTTATTGCATCCGGCCATCAGCAAAGCGCTTGCCAATACGGACACTACGCCTGCAATAACTTTTTTCATGCTTATACCTCCTTAACAAACTTCCCGGCGGTGGTGGTGTTCTTCTGGGCAGCAGCTGCGGCAAACAGGCTGGTCTGTCCGTTGGTCTGCTGGATCAGCATCACGGTGTTGGTGCTGGGCTTCCAGCGCTGGATGTACTCCACCGCCTCGTCAAAACGCTTGCGAGGGATGTTGCCCACGCTGTTCACCCGGAACCAGTCCTGCACATCGTGGTTGCACTCGCTGTACACCTTGCTGCGCACGTGGTTGTCGATGTAGGCCGGGGTGTCCTCGCCGCCAAGCGCCGCGATGACGGCCCGGCTGATGGCCTTGCGCAGAACACGCTGCTGGTTGTAATCCACCGTCATGGTGTTCTCCAGCGCGGTGAGCCGCTCTTCCTGCCGCTGGGTGCGGTTGTCAAGCATAAACAGCGCCTGCATCTCCTTGCTGAGCTTGGGCATCATGTAGCTGCCCGTCTTGCGCAGGGTGGGCAGCACCTCGCTTGTCACCCAGCGCTTGAACCGCACCGCCCCTTCCAGCTTGCTGCCAAAAATCAGGCTGTACAGGCCGGACTCGTTGATAATCGGCATAGGCTGTTTGCCGCCGGGGGTGTCGCAAATCGCGACACCCTTATCCTGTTCATCAACGTGCTTTGCAATCGCGTCGCGCGGGTTGCTGTAGCCCAGCGCCGCCGCCACGTCCTTGCCCACGAACCACGGCTCGCCGTTCTGGTCTACCGTGCGGATGTCCCCAAACTCGGGGCTTGTGAAAATTTGAATGTTTGCCATGCTTTATCCTTTCTTGTTGTCCACCCCGGTGCCTGTTATAATAGGCAGGGAGGGGGGTGTGATTTTGAATCAGTGGGAATACTTCAACCAGCGTGCAAACGAACTTGAGCGTTACAATTGCAAAACGCCGGGCGCGAATGCTGCTGACCCGGACGGCTCGGTTTGGAAGAAGCGCCGGGAAATCGACAACGCTCAGCTTCAGACCGCAACAGAGTTGAAGAAGCTGCGGGAAGATTTGGAGCGCATCGAGCGCAAGCAGGACGAAAGCAGCAGCGAATCCAGCAAAATCGGAATTGCAACGCTTGTCGTTACTGCTTTAGGGCTTGCAGCAACCATAGTATTTGGAATGCTACAATACCTACATTGACTGACGTGATGATGATGGATGCGATCATGTAGTCAGCCGGGGTCCAGTTGGAAATTCGCTCTTTCCAGCTGGGCTTTTTGTTTTTGTTCACGGCTCTGCCTCCCTTCCTTTGATGATGTCACTCACGGCGGCTTCCATCTTTTCCCGAATGCCGGGAGGGTTGCGCTTGCTGTTCAAAATCAGTGAACAGTAGCTTCTCGAAAATCCAAGATGCTTTGCTACGTCGTCTACTGTAATCTGGTTGTTGTGCATCCGGCCTACTAAACGGCCTGTCCATTTTTCAGGCACTTTCACACCTCCTTTAAAACGTAAGTTGAAACAAAATTGACAACGGCGCACCGATTTGCTATACTGTTCAAGCCTTAGATACTGGCAAGAAAGGAAGTTCGATGCAAATTGAAGGACTTTTTGAACCAGCCTGTTCCAGACACGAGCAAGTGCGCAATGCCTAAGGCTGAAAAGTTCAGCGGAACCGACCCGCTAAAGTGAGCGACGTACCAATAGAACTGTAAGTCGCTTTTGCAGCCCCGGCGTTACTTTTGCGGTGTAGATGCCTGAAAAAGATGTGCAGACGAGCAAGTTTGCATTACCGCCTGGGTGCAGGTGCGTTCTGGTGACAAATCGGTGAAAAGTCTGTCTGTGAAGCGACCACAGGCAGATTTTTTCTTATCGCCGTGTCAAATACCAGTTGAAAAAGTTTACAAAGTGTGTTACTATGTAGTTGCAGACACATAGTAAAAAAGCTTAGGCGGTGCGACCCGCTGGGGCTTTGTGTTTTGTGAACATTTTTAACTGACAACGCCATTATAGCAGTAACTAAAGTAACTTTCAATAGTTTTTTGTAAACTTTGTGAACTTCGGCATACTGCACAAAAAGGCGGTGTATTTTATGGCATTTTACGAAAACTATTTGAAGCTGTGCGAAAAGGCCGGAAAAACACCATCTGCGGCAGCTCTTGAAATGGGGCTTTCAAAGCCGACAGTAAATCGCTGGAAAAAGGGCGGCGGAGCAACTGATGCCACAGCATTAAAGGTTGCATCTTACTTCGGTGTCACGGTCGAAGAGCTCACCGGCGAAGCGCAAAAAGAAAAGCCCAACGCCTTAGATGGCATTGAGCTTGAAAAATTGTCACCCGCCCGCCGGGCGCTGCTAGAAGCGCTGGAGGACATGGATGACGAAAACATTATGAAAATTGTTCGGATCGCTCAGGCGGTCAAAAAGGAGCTTCCAGAGTGAGCGTACATCTTAATAGAAAAGAACTCAAACTGCTGACAAAGCTTGATGAAAAATACCCTGATGGTGTTGAGCGGACAAAAGAACTGTTCCAGAACGCTATGACGCTTGAAGAACTAGGCCTTGCGGATTCCGCATCGGTGAGCTATCGCAAGTCTGCGGTATGGATCACAGAAAACGGCAGGCAGTATTTGCGAGATAGAAAAGCAAACAGGTTCTCGCTCCCGACGAAAGTGGCCGGCGGTATTGTCACCTTGATTTTGATTCCGGTGCTGGTGAATCTGATTTCAGATTATGTATTACCAATACTTTTCAAATAAGAACCACTCAATCGTCCAGACAAAGCGGTAAAAGATGTCCTCAACAAAAAAGCGACGGATTCGATGCTGGTTTTTGGGCTTGTACCAGTTTCCGTTCTCGTCCCGCTTCAAAATGTTCAGTCTACAATACAGCATAAAACCTCCGAATGACTTCTTGAAGTTGGTTTTCGGATAACGAAAGAATCTCACTGATGGCAAGATGCACAAGCTTGTCATGCGATTCTTTTTCTTCCATTGTACCACAATTTGCAAACCTTGTGCTAGTTTCTTGCACTTTATTTTCCCCCCTTGGCATTTTCCTTGATAATTTAGCTTTTCGGCAGCTGGTTGGCTGCCTATTTTTGTATATGTGAGGTGCGTTTTATGAAATGTCCAAAATGCGGAGCTGAAATTGAGAACGTAAAATTTTGCCCTGAATGTGGAGCACCTGTTGCTTCGGGTTTCGTGACGGCGGCTATCGAATCAGACGAAAAGCCTGAAAAGAAGAAAAAAGGTCACGGATGCGGATGCGCGGTTGCTGTTAGTGTTGCACTGATCATGTTCGTCCTTATGCTTACCCCTTCTTCCAGCACGACAAGTTCAACGTACGGAACAAAGGGCAGCACGTCCGTAAAATCGTCAATTTCTGCCGATGATAGCCTTACAATGGGGCAGAGAAACGCTTTGCGGGCTGCTAAAAACTACCTGAGCGCTGGTATGGGATTCTCTTACAGCGGCCTTGAAAGTCAGCTTGAGTTTGAAGGATATTCCACGGAAGATGCTACTTATGCCGTAGATCATTGTGGCGCCGACTGGAACGAACAGGCTGCAATAAGAGCAAAAAATTATATCAATTCCATGTCTTTCTCTCGCTCCGGTCTGATTGAACAGTTGGTGTTTGAGGGATTTAGCCAAAGCCAAGCGGAATACGGAGCCACTGCTGTGGGATATTGATGTGCGGCCCTGTTCACAACTGCATTATACAACCGTTGATTGTATCGCGTCAAGCGCATTTAATCGCGCAAAAATGCGCAAAAAATTTAGCATTTGCGCTGAATCGCTGAAATTTACGCTGACTTTTTACTAAATACGCGCGTTTCGTGCGAACAACGCGCAAAATATGCGCGATATTATTCGCGGTTGCAAGGTTGTTGCAATTTTTGCAACAGCTGCCCGGCAAGCTCCCCGCCGGGTGCGTCTGCTGCGGCCTTGAGCCGCCGGATGCCCCCGGCCTTGCGGATCACAAAAAGTCGAGCTCGGGCCTGCCCCTCGGGCGGCATATCCTCGTAGCAGGCCAGCGCGGCGCGAATCTGGGTGCAAAACAGCTGCATCTTGTCCATCTTTAGTCCTCCCAAGGTTCAGGTGTTCGGGTCGTGCCGGTCAAAATGGTGGCAGGCATCCCGTCAATGATGGTCATTTCGTTTTCTTTACCGTTTCTTTGCTCGAAATCCATTTTGTTTCACCTCTGTTTTTGTTCAATTTGTCCAACTTGTTTTAGATTTTACCATTTTATGGGAAAACTTGAAGGACTTCTGCTCTGTCGAGTGGCATGGGTTTTCCCCATGTCACTTTTTGTTTTTATGGCATGGAAATTTGTGAGGTTATAATTGATGAGCTACTTTACTGCGGAAAAGCTCGGTATCGCGCTGGCGCGGGCCAGAGTCGCGGCAGGCTTGAGCCAAGTCGACATGGCCCGACGTATCAACAAGGGAAAGGCCACAGTCCAGAGCTGGGAGTGCGGGGCATCCAGCCCACCGGCTGACAAGATAATGGACTGGTTCGAGGCTTGCGGGGCTTCTCCGCTCCCCGCCATGCAAGAAATGCTGCACCCAGAGCTTTATAAAGAGCCAATACAGCGCAAATCAGACGAAGATCTGGATGAAGCACTTACGGAATACTTTCGCACGGCGCCGCGAATTGTAAAAGAGATGGTACTGTTTATTCTTTTGGGGCGACATGGCAGCTATCCACCGGCGGTGTTTGCTGAGGTGTGCGCAAACCTGCACACTCCCTTGCAAAACAAAGTGTCTGTCTGCGGCCAGATACTGGACAACTACGGGTTCGCCGTGGCTACAGGGACGGACCCGATTCCGTGGGAAGTCCAGCCCCCGGTGAGTCTGCTGCAGTCGGCATACCAGGCGGGAAAAGAGGCCGCGAAGAGCGGCGAGGCCGACTATACCGCAAAGCGAGGTGAAGAGCTTTGAAGTGCATTCGCGCCTGCTGCCGTCGGGAAATACCGGATGATGCATCTTTTTGCCCCTACTGCGGCAAGAAGCAGCCCGAAGCCGCCCCGCAGCAAAGAAAAAAGCGCCGCCGCCCAAAGGGCAGCGGCAGTGTATATAAGTTGAGCGGGACGAGGTCAAAGCCGTATGTGGCCCTGACAGCCAAGCGAGACGTTCTGGGGACGTTTGCGACGCCGGGCGAAGCAGTACAAGCACTGGACGCTTACAACGCCCAGAACACCCCCGCAGCGCGTCTGAAATGCACTTTTGCGGATGCCTACGCCCAATGGAAAGCGCAGCCCAAATTTGACAAGCTCAGCACTGACATGAAAAAGGGTTATGAGCTGGCCTATGCAAAGGCTGCGCCGCTGTATGACCGACAGCTCCGGGACTTAAAAGCCGCAGACTATCAACAGGTGATTGACCAGATGGTGGAAAAGGGCCTCTCCCGCAGCTCCTGCGAAAAGCAGCGCACACTTTTCAGCCAGATCTGCGAGTGGGCAATGGCGCAGGACATCATAAACAAAAACTATGCCATGCTCTTGCAGCTCCCAGCGGCTACAGGCAAGGCGGAGCGCACCTTGACCGCTCAAGAGATAGAGCAGATAAGCAGCCGACAAGACGATCCGAAGCTTGGGCAGACAGCGCAAATCGCAATGGTGCTGCTCTACACCGGTATGCGTATCGATGAGCTGCTCTCCATGCGCTGCGACGATGTGCATCTAAAAGAGCGGTATATGCAGGGCGGCGAGAAGACCGAGGCAGGCAAAAACCGAATTATCCCTATTTTGGACCCCATTTACAAAACCATTGCCTTTTGGATGCTTGAAAGCGGCTGTGAGTGGCTGATACCGTCCAAAGCCGGCACAAAGCTGGACAAGCGCAACGTGGCTACAAAATTTCGGGCCTTGATGCAGGAGTGCCACATAGAGGGGGTGCATCCGCATACGCTGCGCCACACGGCCAGCAGCAAGATGGTGGAGTGCGGCTTGGAAAAGACCGCCGTGCAGGCCATCTTGGGTCACAAAAATTTCTCCACCACGGCCAACAAGTACGTCTCCCACAATGACCCAGATTATCTGTTGCAGGAAATGCGAAAGATGAAGTATTGATTTGTTAGATTGTTTGTTAGATTGTCACGTTCATTTAGGAGATTTTAAGGTATTTCAAGTAAAAGAAAAAACGCACGGACGATTTGCTTTTATCGTTCGTGCGTTTATTTTTGGAGCTGGTGACAGGAGTTGAACCTGCAGCCCACTGATTACAAATCAGTTTAATTTTACGTTTTATCGAGAATAAAATTAAATTTGTTAGTCACACGTTAGCTTATCAAGTTTAAAAATTCAGCTTTTCGAGATTTGGCTGTATGTAAAAATAACACATTATGCGTCGTTTTACAATGCGGTTATCTTCCGCATGACCAGCTCATACTCTTTCGGGTATGCAAGTTTTATGGCGCTCATGTGCTCATCAAGCACTTCCATCAAGCCGCCAAAGGGTGCGGCGCTGGCCGCTTCCACGAACTCGCTTTGCGGATTTGCTTTTGTGGAGTATGCCGCCGGGTACGACGTGGGAGGCAGCGCTTGAGTCTGCATTTCTGCCGGTGCCTGCTTTTCTTCCAGCTCATTTCTCACCGTGCAGAGGGCGGCAAGCTTTTCCACGCTCTGCCAGTCGGTCGAGCCGCATTTAAGCTTGTGGATGTGGTCATTGATCTCGTCGATGTCCATACCTGCCACCCTCCTCACTTATGCATTGCGCAGAATGTCCGCTGCGCGTTTGTAAGCGTCTCGTTCTGCGCCGGTAGCTTCCTGCATCATGTCCTCGATGTCAGAGATCATACGCTCACGGCCATCCGTGCGGGAGTAGTGCCCGCGCACATAGTGGCGGCCACGGTTGGCGTAGCTGTTGCCCCGGTTGTAACCGTTTCCGGCGTCGCGGCTGAAGGATCCACGCATGTCCGCTTCCCACTCGCCCGCACGGCTGTACTCGCCGCCCTCACAATAATCCTCAATGCGGTGGATGTCCAAAATGATGTCCACGATCTCGCCGATCATCTCAACATCGCCCGGGGATCGGTTCTTTTTGTCGGTCAGCTCCATGAGCTCATCGCACATCTCATCCTTCAGATGATTCAGTTTATCCAGCATGACTTTATCTCCTTTCTTATGCTACCCGCTCAACGATCAGATTGCTGTTTGCAATGCCGATTGCCTGCGTACTGATGTTTTTAACCGCCACGGTCACGCAGCAGCCGCGCGGCACCTCGATAAACGCAGCCACGAACACATTGAAGTAATTTTCGACTGCCGCCGGGGTGACAATGGCTGTCGCACTGGTCAGCGACTCACCGCCGACAGCCAGCGCCACGGAAATGGGTCCAACAGTGCCGCCGGTGGGAATGGCGATATTGCCGCCAAAGCTTACCTTGAAGCGCGCTTTGCATTGATTGGTCAGACCCCGCAGGGTCACGAGGCCGCTGCCCTCACGATGCATGATGCAGGCAGGGGCTTTCACCGCGGTCTCGGTCAGGGGAAGGTTTTCACCCGCCGCCACGCTGACGATGTTAGAGTTAGAAAATTCGGCCATTTTATCGGCTCCTTTCATAGAAAAACGCCGGGACTTTTGCCCCGGCGCTCTGGTTTGCAAAATCAGCTCAGGGGCTGAACATTTCCCATTTTGGAAAAAAGTTGCCGTGATTCGGTTATGCGCAGCTGCCGCAGCCGCAACCGGTGCCGCAGTTACCGTACTGGTAAGGTGCAGGAACCTGGAATGCGGGCACGGGGCGCGGATTGTAGTAGGCCAGCTGACCGCTCATGTAGGCCTTGAGCGTTTCGTTCTGGGCTGCCTGAGATGCCGCAAGCTGTGCTGCGAACAGCTGCTGACCCTGCTCAGCGATCTTTGCGTCCTTTGCCTCGATGCGCTGTGCGGTCAGGGCGTCAAGGATGGCGCGGGCGTTCTGGTTCTGGTTGTCGATGATGTCCCGGGTGGTGTTCTGCACCGTGTTCCGGGTCTCGCAGGACTGGGTGGCCAAATTGTAGTTGACGCCCTGAATGGCAGAGCGGTTCTCGCAGCAGCACTCCTGCTGCTGCATCTGCATGGCAAACAGCTGCTGCATGAACGCCGCCTGCTGGTTTGCGCGGCTGATCTCTGCGGACATAAAGCCGTTGTTTACGGTCTGCTGCACACCGTTGACAAGTTGCGCCTGCTGGTAGAAGCCGTCACACATGCCGTTGTTGATACCATCCATCTTGCGCTCGATGTTGGCAAAATCGGAGGTCAGGACGTAGCCGTCAACGACACCGGCACCGGTGTTGCCATTGCCGCCCCAGTTGCCGCCCCAGCCGCCGCAGAAGGCGAACAGGAACAGGATGATGATCCACCATGCGCCATCATTGCCAAAGCCAAAGCCGTTGCCGCCGTTGGTGTTTGCGGGCTGAACAGGCATGGTCAGAACCGCAGAATCGGAAGAAAGAGACATTTTTGTACTCCTTTCGTGTGTTTTGAATGATTTTTATGCTTGAACCGTGGCCACGGTTACGACTTAATGAAGAAACTGCTGAAACTGTTGCGCCATCGCCTGCAGCTGGTTCAGCTGGTTTTGTGACATTCTGCCGGATTGCAGCAGCTTCTGCACCTCTGCTTTCGGGTCGCCTTGAAAGTTTGCACGGAACTGCTGGAACTGCTGCATCATCTGGCCAAACTGACCCATAGGGTTTGGCATGGCAGGCATACCGCCGCCCAGTGCGTTAAAAAGAGGGTTTGCCATACTTATTTAACCTCCGTTTCAGTTTTTGCAGGATCTTGCTTCTCAAGCGCCGCACAGCGAGCCGCCAGCGCGTCAAACTCTGCCCGGGTGACAAACTCCACGCCGGACTGCTGCGCCGTTTGTGGCGGCGTTTTTGCGGCTGTGGTGCGCTCCTTGTAGTCAAACGCCCGGAGGGGAAGCGGCATACCGCTTGCATCGGTGCTTTTGATGTAAAATGCGCTGTTTTCGCTGTCCATCAGGAGCACGCTGTTTCCTGCGGCAACCATGTATGCTTTTGCGCCCTCCTCGCCTTGCACCCAAATGATGGACGGCGTGCCCTGCGTCTGCTGCGCCGCTTGCCCCATCATGGGCTGCTGGTAGGCGTTCTGCCGCAGCTGTGCAAGCTGATCCGGCATTGCCTGCCCATAATAGCCGGGCTGGTATCCGTATGGAATGTATGGCATCGCTTATTCCTCCTTGTGCCAGTAATAGATCGGGCATTCTGCGCCGCTGTCCCAGCTGTCCCACCACGCGCCGTCGATCACGGTCAGGACGTGCCCGGAGCAGCCCAGCACATACACGCCACGCGGATACTCCCGGGCAAAATCTGCCACGGTGTAACAGGTGGTGCAGTCCGCTTCCACCAAACGGCGCTTGAACCCTCGTTTTTGGAGGTATGCGCCCCATGTGCGGTTGGCGCTGGGCATATCACCGAGGATAAAGCCAGTAAGCGCAAGTCCGATATACGCCCGCTCCCAGTTTTGGCCTGTAGCTGCCGCCACTGCCCGCACGGTGCAATCCCCCACGCCGTTTCCTTGGGGGTTCGGGTTGAACCTGTGCCACATGGCGCTCCCCCTCCCTTTGCGCCCATAGTACCTTTTCTACCGAATCCGTGCGTTAAACGAACGTCAAACGAAAGACAAAAAAGAAAAGCGCCCACACGGCATAACACCGCGTGAGCGCTTATTTTTTACGAACTATAAATATTTTGAAAAAGATATTGACTTATTGTGTACACATGATATAATAAATGTGTACACAGCAGGAGGTGATTTGATGTCGCCCCGTACAGGCAGACCCAAGACAGAAAACCCAAAAGATATACAGCTTAAAATTCGCGCCGATAAGCAGACCATAGAGGATTTAGACCTTTGTTGCGAAGCTTTAGGCAAAACAAGAAGTGATGTTATCCGTTTAGGTATTCAAAAAGTAAAGTCCGAGGTCACAAAAAAATAACTGTACCCCGCCACCGTGGAAAGTTCCGGGATACAGTTACAAATGCCAAACGCAGAGGTCTGGTAAATTTATTATACCACGACCTCTAGTGTTTTACAAACATTTTTGAGGTATTCTATAATGCAAAAGAAAATCACGAAAGTGGAGCTTGAACTGGATGCTGTTTCTGGCGAACTCCGAGTAATGCACGACCTACTGAACATCTTTGCCAACTGGTTTGAGGAAACGCACAAGACCGATATGATCAAGCGGGAGCGCACCAGCGAGCTTGTGAGCCAGATTTGGAGAGAAGCCCCGATGTACAGCTCTATGCTGACGGCTCTGTTCGCATCCCTTACCGGGTTGGAAAAGGAAGTTGATGCGGTGATTGAAGCGGAGATCAATAAGGAGAGTGCGGCATGAGTGATATTATTCTTTCCACCCAGAACGGGCAGGCCGTGGTGTCCAGCCGGGAAGTGGCGGAGCGTTTTGGCAAGAACCACAAAGATGTTCTCCGCGCTATTGAGAATCTGGCGGCGCAAAATTGCGCCACCAAATCAATGTTTTACGAAACCACGTTTGAAAACCGAGGAAAGCTGTACCCAATGTACTTGATGAACCGCGACGGGTTCTCCTTGCTCACCTTTGGTTTTACTGGTGATGAAGCGCTTGACTGGAAATTGAAGTACATCCAAGCCTTTAACGAGATGGAGAAGAAGCTGACCACGCCCGAGCCTGAACCGCCGGAGCTGGCACTTTCCAAAGCGCTGGTCATGGCTCAAGGCATCATTGCGAGGGAGCAGGAGCGCTCTAAGCAGCTCGAAAAGGAAAACGCCAAGCTCAAGCCTGCCGCCGAGTACGCCCATAATATGCTTTTGAGTGATGAAACGCTCACCGTGACGCAGATCGCGCTCAACTTTGGCATGACCGCCAACAAGCTCAACAAACTGCTGGAAGAATGGGGCATTCAGAAGAAGGTCAACAAACAGTGGATACCAAAGCGAAAGTACATCGACAAGGGTTATACAGTGAGTATTCCTGTTGAGGTAGGCAACGGCGAGACCAAAGAGAACACCCGCTGGAACCGCACCGGACAGGCGTTTATCTACAGGCAGATGCACGACCACGGCTATTTGACCGTGAAGGAACAGGCAGAGCAGAAAGCAAAGGAACGCAAAGTGCTCTCCGCCCCTGCTGAGCAGTCCGCATAAACAAAAAGAAACCCCCGATGCTCCAAACGGAACACCGGGGGTTCTTTCGTCTCCCGCATGGTACGCACTATAAGTAGGCGGGCGGGAGACTGGTCGGCGCCTATCTGGCAACCGCTTTTTTCATTCCCAGATAAAGCACTGGGCTAACTGGCAAATATCCGCCCTAATGCACTTCTTGGAGAAGCAGGGGGATTTGTTGAAATAATTATACCACAAATCGCGCAAAAAGAAAAGAGGCAAGCTCTGGAATAGCCTGCCTCTTTGTTGCGTTTGTAGAATCAGCTTTAAATATGCGTCCTACATACACTCAACTCGTAAAAATATTTTATCACACATCCAGCATTTTATCAATGCCTTTCAGCCGGTAGCCTATCGCCGTCCGACTGTAATGTGTCTGCGCTGCAATGTCCGGCAGCGGGAGCCGCTCAACGTACCGTAAAAGAGCTATCTTTCGGTCTACCCTCCCAAGCGGTGCGCTTTTGATGGCCGCGGTCATCTGCTGTCGGTCAAGTCCTTGCAGCGCAGCGGGCAGCACTACGCGAGCCGCCGCCACGGGCAGCACCGAGCCAGAAGGGCTGCGGCAGCTGTCCGGCGTTACGCACTCGAGCGGTCACGGCACGGTAATGCCCCATCTTGCCGCCGTTGGCAAAATTGTCACGCACTGCGGGCCATAAAATCGGGTATGCGCGCTGGTCGTAGTAATAGCGCGACGGTTGCTCGTATGTAGTGCTTGCCATGATGTCCTCCTTTACTCCTTTTCCAGTGCCGCCTTTGCACGGTCAAAGAAAAATTGAATCACTTTGCTCATGGTCTCTTCTGTGATGGCCCACGAGACCAGCCTGCCCAGCTTGCTATTGTTTAGATAGAGACGCAGCATTTTGACACACCACGCCTTGCGTTCTGCGCCACGCTTGGTGCCCTGAATCTCCCGCTCTGCCTGAGTGATAAGGTTGAGCACCAGATTTTTGACTGCCGCGCCATAGCCCAGACGGATGCCGCCGATGGCGTAGAAGACGAGTCCGCCCAGCATCAGGATAACGGCCACAGGAACGGGGATGATGCTCAAAATTTCATTGATTGCTTCCATGATTGGTAACTCCTTTCAAAAGATAATTGTCGATGCTAGCCTTGCTTTTCTGCATTCCTTCGTGATTGTCCCCGGAGAGCTGAGCGTCCAGCAGATTCCGCACGCCATCAAGGGCCAAGCAAATCTCCTCGTCGATCGCGTCGAAGCGGGTGAGGTCGCGTTTTAGGGCCGCTGCGTGCTGAGACGAGATGCTTTCGACTGCGCCCAGCCGTTGCTCGATAGCGTCAAGCCGCTGGTTTTGCGCGGCGTCGGGGGCCTGCGCCTTTTTGATGTACTTGTGGATGATGTCCAAGACTTTGTCCAGCGTGACCGCTCCTGCACACACGCTGCCAACAACGCCCAGCACCCACAAAAGAGCCTGCTCTTTAGTCATGCACCCTCCCGAAGACGGGTCAGGCCCTTCTTTTCGATGATACGGGGGTAGTTGAGGGTGGTGACGTTGAGGTCTACGTTGCCGGAGATGCCCGGAACGCTGCCCTTGCTGGTGTGCTGGTGTGCATTGTACTTAAAGCTCACCTTAGGGGTCTTGCCGGTGTAGTCGGCCAGCCAAACGTCGTAAGGCTTGAGTGCCGCACCGCCCACATAAAGGCGGGAGTTGGCAAAGCTGGTATAGGTGTAGAGCTGGGCGTAAAAGCCCATTGCCTCGATACGGGCCAGTGCATAAGCCGTCAGGTCGGTGAGGGCCTGCTTGCCCAACCGCTTGAGCTTATTGTCCTCTACGTCTACAGCCACCGGAAGGGTCAGCTCTTTCCCCCGCAGAGCTTCGGCCAGAAGGGCAAGCTCCTTATCTGCACCGGTGCGGCTGATGGCGTAGGTGTAGTAGTAGACACCCACGTCCAGCCCGGCAGCTTTGGCGTTTTTGTAGTTGTTCTCAAATGTGGGGTCGATATACAGGCCGTCTGCCCGCTTGGAGAGCTTGCGGTTGGTGCTCACGGTCTTGAGCATGGCCCCCTTGTAGCCCGCCGCCTTGACCTTGCGCCAGCCATCGAGGGTGATTTTGCCCTGATACCGGCTCACGTCGATGTACCGGTAGGGCGGTTCTCCCTCCCAGCCGGGAGGAGCGGAGGCTTTGGTGTCCACTGTGGGCACGTCATAAATGCTATTCTTGTCGTTGTAGATGCGATAATCACCGTCCGGTGCGCCGGAAATGCCTGCGGAGGGATGGGAAGGGCCGAAAAGGCCCGCGAGAAGGCGGCTCAAAAACTCAAAAAAGCCCATACGACACGTCCTTTCTCAGGCGTTGCTTTCGCCTACAATTTCCTCAAAGCCGCTCTTGATGAGGATGTCCTTCACCTTCGGCTTCAGCAGACGGGGGCAGCGCTCATACAGAGCCTTTGCCTCCTCCACAGTCTCAGCAGACATGATCTCCTGTGCCCATAACATTGCCATCATAAGTACCATCCTTTCGAATTTTTGTGTGATTTTATGCATAGACAATTTCCGACATCTCCATCAGACATTGCGTAAGCATTTCGTTCTTTTCCTGAAGCTCCGCGATTTTCTCGGCGTCAGTCTTCTCGACAGGCTCCATCCAATCCAGATACTTTTCGGGAGCAGCCGTGACCTTTTCGAGGTCGATTTTGCTCTCATCAGCCACGATTTCCCGGTAGTCGCACTCCCATACCTGCTGTGCAGGCTGCGATTTGTCATACTGCCGCTCCATCCACTGGCCGTTGACACAGATAAAGATATACAGCGTATGGCCGTCACGTACAGACCGGGCGGCGGGCTGCTCTGCATCGAAGCTTGCTTTCATGTGCAACATCTCCTTTCATTTATAGCTGTCTCACGCCACCTTGCTTTCAGCGGGACTTCCCCCTCTGCCGCAAGCGGCATTCACCCCCGGCGCAAGGTGTCAATCGGCGGCCAAGCAATCCCAGTACCCGCCCCCAAGCCCGTTCCTGCAACTCACAAACGACGCGCCAGCATGCGACCAGCTCCAGAGAGGACCGCCTTGCAAATATTCGCGCAGGGTGTTCTTGCTTGCGTTTCCACCGCCATAGACACGGTCGCCGACTCCCGTTTTATCTCCGGAGCCTTGCGTTGCAGGCCACGTTACGCAGGTTTCCGGGTCGAAGCCGATGTCTCCAATCCAGAAGTCACCCGCAGGGAAGTTGCCGACCTTTTTATATTTCGCCAGAATTTCTGCATCAGTCTTGGCATGCGCTACGCCAGCAGGACAGACATATACGCCCTTGCCGTTGCTGTCGTCAAAGGCGAGCGCCATATCGCTGAGCGTTTCATAGCCGCCCACGGCGTACTCGATGCCCTGCACGCGATAGGGATGCTTAGAATCCGCATTGCTGACAGAACTGCCATCATGGTGGCCGATAACAGCATCTGTTGTGCCGCTATGCCAGTGCATCGTAGACAGAGTGATAGGTGCGTTCAGGGTGTCAGACAGAGCGACAGGCATCGTGTCAAAAGCGTCGCAGTCCAGATACACAGCACTGGTCGTATCATCGATGGGTTCAATCTTGAGGATTTTGGCTTCGTCTGCATACTGATGGATGGTCGGAAAACCACGATCATTATTGACGGTGCCGTTGCTGCTCTTAGAACCGTATCCAACAGAAGCCCGGCTTCCGACCAGCAAGTTTTTTGCTTGCGCCGCTGTGACAGGAAAGTAGGTCAGCTTCTCGCTTCGCTGTACAGCTGCGGGATACTGGAAATTATAGCCCGTGCAACCTGCGTACTTCTCCTGACTGGACTTCACCGCGTACTTGATGGAGTTGAAAAGGATTTGCCACGCGACCCGTTCACCGCCTGCGCCCTTATAGCCAGCGCCCTTCTTGGCGTAGTCTGTAATCAGGCTGTAGTACGACTGGTTGCGCGCCGGAATGAGGTCATATACGCTTCGCAGCAGCCCATCCTCGCCCACGCCACTAAAAAACTTCGAGTGAATGACGTAGGGATGTACAATGTCGCCAGACTTGGCAGCAGCCCACGGAGTAAAGCCATCACGGGGAGAATCGGTGATAGACCACAGGATATAATCCGGGTCACTGTCGTCCCACCGGACGTAAGGGGTCATTTGAATAACGCCCACATCAACAGTACCGGTCTTGCGGTAGTCATCGCTCAGATGCTCGATAGCGGTGGGGTAGGCGTGGCCGGAGGAATCTCTCCTGTAGTTGCAGTTGTACCACTTGAAAAGAGGGATGTCGGCATAGTCGTCCTGTCCCTCGACAGTGTCGGTAGACGGCTCGCACACAAGTCCCGCGTTGTCGTCCAGCTTTTCGCAGCTGACGGTGGGGTTCGTGGCAAAGCGCGGGATTTTTACGGTGTAGACCTTTCCAGTGCGGGGGAGCTTAAAGAGCACGTCAACGGCAATGTCGATGGCGCTCGCGGTGGGGATGCCAAAGTCCAGCACAGCATTGTGCTCATCGCCGGAGTTTGTGACGGTCGGAGCAGCACCAGCGCCAAGGCCGGTCACAGTGCCGACCGCGACAGTGGCGGCAGGGCCAGCCGGGCCTGTGTTGCCAGGCTCTCCTTTTTCACCCTGCGGGCCACGCTCGCCTTGAATGCCCTGAGGGCCTTGCTTGCCTTGCGGCCCAGTCTCGCCCTGTGGGCCAGTGGCACCCGTAGCACCCGTGGGGCCTTGAGGGCCTTGCTCACCCTGCGGGCCGACCGGACCGATGGGGCCAGTGTCGCCCTTGTCACCCTTCTCGCCTTTGAAGTTTCCGTTTGCAATGCCGTCCTTGAGCTCCTGCAAGCTGTCAGCGGCTTCCTGAGCGCTCTGGTCTGCACTGCCCGCACTGGTGGCGGCTTCACTGGCGGCGGTCTGTGCGGCTTTGGTGGAGGCTTCCACCTGCTTGAGGGCCTTGTCTCGGGCTGTGTCCACAGCCTGAGTGGCGGCGCTCTGCTTGTCACCGATGGCTTTCAGCGCGTCCTCTTTGGCGGTGATGGTGTCAGAAAGGGCCCGCTCGGCCTTTTGGGCAGATGCCCCGGCCCGCTCTGCCGCGTCCAGCGCTTCCGTTTTGGACTGCTCTGCTGATGCTGCCGATTCCTTCACCGCCTCCACGAAAGCCTGCCATGCGGGTGTTCCCGGTTCCGGCTCTGTGCCGTCCTCCGTGCCGGAGTTTACGGCCACCCGGTAGCGCAGGTCAGCGCTGGTTACGGTCTTGGCGCCGTCGCTGCCCTCAAAGGTGATGCAGCCGTTGCCCGGATGTGCGGTGACGTTGGCAGGCACGTCCACACAGCCGTCCACAACCAGCGAGGAAAGCGGGTCTTTGCCGTCCGGGACGTGCCAGAAGCAGCGGACGGCCAGCCCTTCCCACTCACCGGAAGTGGTGACAGCAAGGCGGTACACGCCCCGGTTCTTGGTGTAGCCGAAGCGCAGCATCTGCTCATAGCCTGCCAGCTTTACAGCACCGTTGGAGGCAAGAGATACGCTAAGTTCGATCATAGGCTTTACTCCTTTTCCAGCAGTTCCAGCAACTTATCCATCGTAGTCTTCCCCCGTGATCTCTTTGTACCGCTCTGCGGTGATCTCCCCCTCGGCCATCCGCTTTGCCAGCTCCGCTTTGACTCCGGCATGGCGGCGTGCGGGCATCTCTGCCCACGTCTTGGTACCGGCAATGAGCCGGTTTGCCCAGATTTTATCCATATGCTACCTCCTTACTTGTTGACGGCGGCATCCAGTTCGCACAGCGAGTCCTCGATAGCCGCCAGCCGCTCTTCCGATGCCATGTCCTGCTCACACAGGGCGTCTTCGATCTCCGCCACGAGGCTGGGCAGCTCCCTGAGCTTCTGCTCCTCTTCCAGCTTCCTGTGGAGTTCTTTCAGGCTCTTATCCATCTTGCAAAGACTCATCCGATGACACCTCCGATCATGGTGATATTGCCGCCGACGCCGCTGCCGCCCCGGGTAATCGTCACCTTGTAGTTAAAGGCCGCTCCCTTGGCGGCGGTCTTGTTGGTAAAGTTGTGGTGGACGAAAGCCTTTGCCTTGCCGCTTTGGATGTCGGTGCAGTTCTCCCACACCGGGACATTGTCAAGTCCGTTATTGGTCATCTCCACGCTGAGGCTCATGTCTGCCGGGAAACTGCCCTCCAGTGTCAGCGCAGCCACGGTGATGGTGTCGTCTGCCGTCAGGGGCTGGGCCAGCGAGAGGACGGCACGGGTCACATTTTTGGTAAAGGTAGCAGTCCACTCTGTCGAGGTCTTGCCGTCGTCCGCTTCCAGCGTCAAGGTGTTTTCTCCGTTGAGAATCTGCTGGAACAGGGCCTTCTCGCTCAGACACTGCACTGTGAGTTCGGTGCCGGTAGCCACGTTCTCGCGGACGGCCAGCGCCACACCGTTCACCTTTTCGGTGATGGTCATGGGGTCTCCGTCGCCGTCGGTCACGGTGTAGGGCAGTGTAAATGGCTCGTTCTTCTCGCCCAGCGCCGCGCCGCTCTCGCCCACATCGGAAGTCACTTCCGGCGGCTGGTTTTCCGTGGCGAAGCCATCTTTGTCGATATACAGCGTCTCCGGCAGGGTGAAACAGGGCAGGTAGCCCCAGCTATATGTATGCCCATATGTGGTACTAAAACGGCCCCAATGACTGCTGTCTACGCCGCTGAGTGCAACTCCATCATAATAATAATCCTTATCAGAAGAGTCGTGGTGATAAGACACCCTATTGCTCTGGGTTCTTGTCCAGATGTTTTCCCCGAAAACAGTAAAAATATTTTCCAGTCTTTTCCGGGCTACCTCGGAGAGCAAAGTTCCTTCAGGTCTTGAAGATAAGTCGTACACACTTTCGCTTTCTGAAAGTGTGAAGATTGAGGTGCTGAACGTCGTCCTGTTGGCTAAATATTTTGTTTCCCCCATCCAGCCCTTGACGTCAGCGGCAAACTTATGAAAATAAGTAGTGGTGAGCCAATTATAGATGCTACAGGTGTGGGTCTCACCAGACGCGCCATGATCCGTTATTCCCCATGCAATATTGTTTCTTCTGCCGGCGCTGCCGACGCTCGACCACGGGCCGCTCGTCGCCGGACTCTCCCGGCAAAACAGCGTCCGTCCCTTGCCGTTCAGGCCCGACTCATAGTTGTGGGCCAGCACGTAAAACTTGACTTTGGTGCTGCCTTCCATCAGGCAGACGTATCCGTCCCCGATGGCTAAGTCTTTGATCTGCATATTCTAATCCTCTTTCCCTCAAAACTCCACCCGGCTCGCCGCCTTGTTCCACACACCCGTCAGCTCTACGCCGTCAAGCGTGTCGAAGGCCGAAACGAAGGTGATGCCGTTCACGTCCATGCCCTGCACCATCTCCAACAGTTTGATGCGCACGCCGGTGGCCGCAGCGTCCGCCGCCGCGCCGGAGATGGTGAGGGTGGGGTCGGTTTCGATTTTAATAGCGTTGATACGGTCGCCCACCGCCGCTGCGTCCGCCGCTGCGCCCGAGACGGTCAGGGTTTTGTCGGTGGTGACACGTCCCTCTGTCTCCACGGCAAACCGCTCCGCCCGCTTGGCAGACTCGGCAGCAGCGGTCTTAGAGCTTTCGGCGGCCTCGGCCTGCTGCCGTTCTGCGGTCTGAGCAGAGGCAGCGGCGGCTTCCTTGGCCTCGGCGGCAGTTTCGGCGCTGGCTGCGGCCTCCTCTGCCTTTTGGGTGGAGGTGGAGGCAAAGCCCTCCACATACTCAAGGCTCTCAGCCATAGCCTCCCGCACCTCGACGCCCCGCCTTGCCGTGCGGACGTCGTTGATGTTTTCTTCGAAAGTCTTGTTCACAGGTTCTTTACCTCCGTAGGCTCGTCATAGATTAAAAATCGTCCCACAGCCAGTCAGCGCCCGCGTAGGCGGCGGCATTGTACTTGTAGGGATTGCACACGTGTTTATGATTTTGCGCCGTTCAGATACCCCGCTGCGCTCAGGGACATACTGTAAGCCAGCGAGGCCTTGTGGCTGCTGAGGGCCTGCAAGTCCGAGATGGAATAGAAGCTTGTCCCAAAGGTAAAGCGCTTCTTTTGCGGCGCGTCCAGCGGCTCGACCACCTTAGAAAGCAGGAGCAGCGTATCAAGGCCGTGGGGCTTTGAGATAACGCGGGTCTTTTTCATCCAGCCTAGACGCTCTACGTCGATACCGGCATCATGCAGGTCAACAGCGCTCACCTCGATGCCTTCAAGATAGCGCTGCTGGCATCTTCGAAGCTCCTCGTTTGCAGCGTCCAGCAGCTTTTGATTTGTGGACGCCTTGCCGTCGAGGACGATGACTTTGGTGATGACGCCGTAGACTTTTTGAGCTTCGAAGTCGTAGGCTGTCTGGCTGATAGTCTTCGTGCTCTTGAAGATCCACCAGCCCTTCGACTTGTAACCCACCGCGATGACCTGGGTGACAATGTCCTCGGCCTTGACGTAGTTGGTCAAATCAAGCATATTGACGCCAAACTCCACAGGCTGCGGGTTCGTCTCTGTGATGCCGTCATCGGCCAGATAGTCCAGATACCGGGTCTTTCCGTCGTCAGAGTAGCGGACGGCAAAGTAGCCGCCGTACACGTCCGTCAGTTCGGATTGCAGGATGTCCCACGTGGTGCCGAAGTTTTTGCCATCGCCAAAATCGAGGGCCTCGTTGGCCGAGGCGTCGAAGTCGTGCAGATAGTAACCAGTGCAGGTCGACCAGCCTCCCGTGCTGGAGTTATAGAGCTGAATCGTTCCGTCATCGGTCAGCTTCCAGTCTGTCAGCGGGGTGGTGCCGATGGCGTAAATGTATTTCGAGTCTTTCTGCGTAGCGCTCAGTGAGTAAAAATTGCCGTTTTTGTAGGCTATGTTTCGCTCCACCGTGTATGAAGAAGTACTGTCATAGGAGACAACGCATATCGCATTATTTCTGTTAATGTACTCCCCAACTGGAACGGAGTAGCCGTTTACATCGCATATCCACCTTTTATCAGCATCCTCCAACCAATACTCATTGTCTCCGTCGCTGTCTCTATGGTGTTGTACTACGCAATTACCCATGTAGACCGTCTGGAAAGGCTCCTGCGGGCCATTCTCAAACACGTTTACGGTGCCGAGAGTAAAACGCTTGTACCGGTCTGTCTGGCCGTTGTGGTTGCTGATAACCTTGGCCAGAAATTCCTTGATGCTGATGTCCGTGTACTTGTATGGCACGAGGGAGCTGTCGTTGAAGTAGGCAAGCTCGCCTTCGCAGTACACCTTTTGCCGCAGATAAAAATCCATCTCGTGGCTCATGACCCGCCCACGCCATAGGGTCTTGCCGTCCTGCTCTACCTCCACGATAGTCTTGAGCTTTTGCAGCGCAGAGTGGGCAATGTTGCCCAACGGGATGGTAAACTCAAGACTGCCTGCTTTGCCCGCCTCTCGGGTAAGGGTGGGGGAGATGAGCATGGTGGCCGTGGTGCGCAGGTCTTCCGCCGCAGGGTCGTAGATGCACGCTTTGGTGTCCCACTCGCCTACGGCGGTCTGCGTACCGGCATAGATTTTGTAGCTCACAGGCTTTTTACCTCCGTCGGCGTGTCATAGATGGTGTCTTCTTCGAAGCTGAAGCTGTCCCACAGCCAGTCAGCGCCCGCCGCTGCGGTGGTGTTGGTCTTATAGGGGTTGCAGATGCCGGTGATGGTAAAGACATTCTCCCACCGGTCGCGGCTTTGGGGCGTGACCGTCCAGAATCCCTCCCAGTACCATGCCGGGTCGTCATCGAAAACGCATTTCAGCCATTGCCCTTGCAGCGCGTTCTCCAGCGTGCTCTGCACCTTGGGCCAAAGCCTTTTCGGCTTTACGCACTTGAGCGTGATGGTGATCTTGCGCTGGGTGTAGTGGACTTTGCCGTCCATCGACTTGGAAAGGTCTAAAATGCGGTCACTGAAAGGCACTTTGACCAGAAGACTTTCGTCCGGTTCTGCCGGTCCGACGGTTGTGCCGCCGACCACAAGGTAAAGCCCCCAGTCCTTGAGGGTGTGGTGGTCTCCGATTTTGACGCCCTGTAATGCTGCCATTTAGCCTCCCCTCGCTTTCCGGGTCGAGCGGATACCCAAGTCTCCATCAATGCCGTCCACAAGTGTCGGCTGCATCGCGCCGGCGAGAGCCTGCACGCCGTTGGCGTCGATGACCAGCGTGCCGGTGCCGATGGCGGGAAGATGCTCATCTAACGAGTTGGAGATGCGCTGGAGCACACTGAGCTGCTGTCTGCCGGTGGTGTCCTGCTGGCCGCTGCTGAAGGGCGACGCCGTGAGGCCCTTGTAGCGGTTGAACTGGTCAGCACGGTAAGAAAACTCCGCCAGCGAGTCGTACACAGGGGTCTTGCTGAAGGGGCTTTCGTAGTTGTTCGTGAGCTTCTCGTCCCTGTTCTTCGACCACGCAGACAGCGCAGCGCCGCCCACAAGGGCTGTCAGGCCGAGGATGACCGCCACCACCGGGTTTGACACGATGAAGCCTACAATGCCGCTCAGAGCCTTTGTGATGGTGCCTGCCGCATTGGTGAAGCTGCCAGCGATGCCCGCCAGCTTTGTGCCCACGCCTCCGGAGGCGTTCAGGCTGTCAAGGATCTGGGAAAAGCTCTTGACGGCTGTGCCTGCCTCGGTAGCACCCTCGGCGATGCCGTCGCCAAAAAGCGCCTTGATGGTGTCTTTCGCCGCGCTCAGACCGCCTCCGGAGTAGCTGTCATTTACCGCCGTGAGGGCGTCTGTCAGCCACTTGGAGATGATGTTTCGCTGCTCCTGCGTGACCTCGCCCCACACCAGCTTTGCAAAGTCTGTGGCGAGGCCCGACCAGTTGCCGTTTTTGAGGTCAGAGATCGTGCTTTGCAGCGTGCCCATGATGCCGCTCTTCCATTCACTCTGTGCCTCGCTGAGCTGATTGTCGATGCGTTTCTGCATCTCAGAGACAGACAAAACCACCTTGTCACAGGTCTGCGTGGTCGTGGTCGTCACTTTTCCGGCCGCATCGGTCACGTTTTTTGTGATTTTCTTGATGGTCTTTTCTGTGCCGTCCACTACCTCAGTCCACGAGTCGGTGATAGTCTGCACCGTCTCTTTGGTGGTGCCTTTCAGCTCCTTGGTGGTGCCGTCGTAGACGTTGTAGGTGTTGTCAGCGGTCTCGGTCACTCGCTGGATGCTGCCGACGATGTTGCCAGTACCGGCGAGGATCTCCTGCGAGGTCTCCTTGATGGTGTCGGCCAGCTTTTTGGTATCAGCGGCGACGTGCTTTTGGGTTGGAGTTGTGGTTGTGGTCGTGGTTGTGGTGGGCGAAGTGGTAATAGAGCTTTTGCTTTCACCGGAAGACTTTGCAGGCACCCAGCCGTCATTCTCGTCCCACACCATCCCAGCGTGAGATTTATCCCAGTCCTTTTCCCCCTGTTTTGTTGTCTGGTCAGCGTTAAATGCATTCCAGTACACAGCATCCCAGTCGCCACTAAAAAGCGAAATTTCGCCTTTTCTGAAGGAATCAGCGACAGCTTTCAGGCCAACAAGTGAGGACTTTGCCTTGTCGATCACACCGGAAAGTCCGGTTATCTCCCCGATAAGGCCCGTCCATCCGTCGGTTTTGTAGGCTTCCTGCGCGGCCACCGTCATATCATTAAGATTTGAGATGATCATGCCGATGCCGTTGGACAAATCGCCCGTTATGAGTCCGGCCAGCTGGCTCACATTGTCCTTCAGGGTAGACACGCGGCCGTTCATGGTCTGGCTCTGGGCATCCATGGCGTTGTAGTAGCGCCCGCCCTCTTCGCTGGCCGCGATAAGGGCCTCAGAAAGCAGGTCGTAGCTGACCGTCATGTTCTGGACATCCTGCACCGATTTGCCGGTGTAGTCCGCCAAAATCTGATAGATGTTGATGCCTGCGTAGGCAAACTGCTTGATGTCTACAGCCGTCGCTTTGCCCACATTGGCGATCTGTTGCAAGTTGCCCGCCATACGGGACAGCTCCACATTGCCGCCGCCGGTGGCCGAGACAGCATCGCCCAGTGCCATAATGAGCTTACGGGAATACCCGGCATTTTCACCGGCACTGATAAGCAGCTGGTTTGCCTCGGTAAGCGATGCCACATCAAAAGGTGTGCGGGCGGCGTCCTCTTGAATGGCTTTCATGGCCTCGTTCGCGGCCTCTGCGCTGCCCAGCATATTGGTAAAGCCGGTGGTGTATTTCTCGATCTGGGCGTTGTACTCGATGCCTGTCTGGACAAATCCCACAGCAGCATCAAGCGCTTTGCTTGCCAAAGTGGTCAAAACATTGCCCAGAATCTGCCCTTTTGCAATAGAGCCTGCAAGGCTGCTTTCGGTATTTCGGGTCGAGTCGCCGAAGCTGTTCATGTACCCTTCCGCAGTCCTTAGCCCCTGTGCCGTGGTATTGAGTTGGGCCTGAGCTTCTTTCAGCTTCTGGGCAAATTCCTTAGTTTCTTTGGAGGTTTCCCCGGTCTCTTTCCGTGATTTCTGGTAAGCTGCCGTAAGGTGAATGACCTCACTGTACAGCCGGTTATAATCCTTCATCATGGTGGAGACAGCGGCCTTAGTCTGAGACTTCGCCTCTTCCACGCCCTGCCGGTAGGCGCTGTCGTCCAGACCGAGGGTGGCGCTCAATTCAAAGAGCTTCAGGTTTCTTCACCTCCATTCAAGCCATTTTTGATTCTCTGTATCACTTCTTCGGCGCTTTGCTGCGGCTCTAAGGGGCGGGGGTCGATGATTCCCGCCACCCGGTCAGCCCAGCGCTCTTCTACTCCTGCGAAGCCTGCCAGCGTGTCCGTCATGTATGCCCGGTAGCTCAAAGCAATAGCCTCTTGCCGACGGGTGTTCATGATGTGCTGGACGATGTAGGGCTTGCCGACGAGCCGCAGCATATCGAGCCGAATGGACGAAGTCAGGCGTCGATACTCGTCTGGCCCAGCTTCGCCAACGATAACAAAAAATCCAGCACGTCCTTGTCCTCGATGGTGGCAGTGATAACGCGCAGGGTCTTGAACGGCGTCATAGTCTCTGGCTTGCCGTCCTTGTCCACGTCCGGCTCATAGAGCAGCGGAAGCAGCTTGGCGGTAGCCTCAGCGTTCTCAAAGAGCAGGCTTTTTGCCATTGCTTTGAGGTTTTTTCGGCTCTGCTCTTCCCTCTTCTGCTTCTTTTCTTCCTCGGTCTCACTGCCGTTGAAAACCGGCATAACCTTGCGCAGATCCATGACTTTGGTCTTGGTCAGCAGGTCCGACACCGCGTCAGCGATGAGCCAGCAGCGCCGCAGGAACTCGGTCTCGCCCATCTGGTTCAGAGTTTTCATGTTGTAACCTCCTTATGCTGCGGCCTTGGGGCTGTAGTACCACTCCATAGGCACCACGTCACTGCCCAGACGGGGGCAGCCGGTCAGAGTGACCGCAATGTTACCCTTGCCCTTGTCGGTCGTCTTCAGGGTCAAACCGCCGGTGGACAGTGCATTCATCAGCCGGACTGCAACCATACCGCCATCCAGCGTGTCTCCAACCCACCAGATGTCCTTGAAGTCGCCGGTGCTGGCGGTGGGATTCAGCGTCATGCGGGGCGTGACCTTCTTGTCACTCACATCCGCAGCGCCCAGCGCCAGCTTGATAACGTCCGTTGTGACGTTCAGGGCCGTAAAGGCCAGCGTGCAGTCGTAGCCCTCGATCTGCATCAGCTCTGCAGTGTTCTTCTGGGCGTTGTCCACGTCTTCGCCAAGATCAGTGAAGTTCGCCTTACAGGTCGCGGTGATGCCGCCGGTCGTGGCAGTAATAATGTCTGCGTCCTGAACTTCGGTCTCGCCGGTTACATCAAACTTGTTGACCACGATGCCTGCGTTGAACTGCATGGATTCGAACGCTTTCTGCGAAATTTTGGAAAATTTTCTTGCCATATTGCTCCTTACTCGCAAAATTGCGTGATTTCAAAATTGAGATATTCGCACAGATACCCTTCAGGCGGGTTGTCGAGGGGCTGTGCCCATGGGGTGCCTTTTTGCAAAAGAATAGCGCCGCCCTCGCAGGAAAGCGTTATGCTGTCCTCGAGGGCCGCGCTGATCGTATCTTCTGTTTGCAGAATGGGGGTTCTGCCGCCCTTGCTGGGGTACCACAGCCGGGCGTGGAAGGATGTCGACTCGTTCCACCCGCCGGGAATTGTCGGCTGATAGGTCAGATACGGCAGTTCTGCGCCGGGAGGGATATTATCTTCCAGATAGCCGGGGACGCCAAAGCTATTAAAAAAGGCGTTCAGCGCCCGGTTGATGCTCTCAGACGGTCCCATTACGGCAGCACCGCCTTTTTGCACTTCACGGCCCGCAGGCCCATGCCGGATTCTTCCGGAGCGCTGCCCTCATCGGCTGCGCTCGTCACCTGAAAGATCTGCCCGTCGCTCACCCGCTTGATGTAGTCCGGGAAAGCCAGAGGCACACCGGTGTTGACCAGCAGCGTATAGGTGGACGCTGTAGCCGCCTGCTCTGCGACCTGAGCCTCCACGGTGGTGTCGTGACGCTCTACGGCCTCAAATTCCGGGCCGTCCGTCCAGCCGGAGACAAAGCCGCCGACGCCGTCCGGCTCATAACTGCGGGTCTGGAAACGGTATTTTTTGGTGAAACTCTGCATCACGGTGGATGCAGTGAACGAATTGACCATGTCACATCTTCCTCCAATGATTGATCTCGGATTTATAGCGGGTCTTTCCATCTGCGGGCAGGCCGTCCGCGCCTGCAGCCATCGTGCCAGACCAGCCGCCGAAGGACTGGGACACATACACACCGCCGGCCGGGAGCGCCTTGTCGTATGCGTCGATTTTTTCAGCCAGCGCCACAAAATCAGGCGGCACGCGCATAGGCTGCACCGTGCCGGTGAAGGTCTCGGCGGTCAGATCGCCGTCCCCGGCCTTGTGCACTCCGTCATTGAAGATGGATCCGCACACGAGGAAATACTGCCCCGGCACTACCCCGGCGGGCACGGTATCCGGCTCAAAGGCGAACTCCCCGGCAATGGGGTCGTCCGCCCGGTCAAAAAAATTGCGCGTGTAAACGCACAGCTCAGGGACGGTCATTTGGCGCCTCCTACTCAAAAGGGGCGATTACTCGCCCGGGGTGATAGTCTGGACAGAGATGCCGTCCAGATACTCAGCGAACAGGGTCATGCCCATGATGGCGAAGCTCTCCGAGACTGCGGTGTGGTAGTTGCCCTGAGTGTGGAAGCCGATGAGATTGCTTGCCTCGCCCGCAGTGGTGTAGACCAGACCGGCCTTGGAAAAGTCGCTATCGGCGGGGTCAACATAGTACAGGACGATGTTGTCCACCGGGGTTGCGATGACCTTTCCTCGCGCGATTTCGCCGCTGGAAAGCAGGAAGATGGTGTTGTAGCCCATGAAGTCCTTGATGTACTGGAAGCCGAACTGGTTCTGAACGGTGATGTTGGCCGCGCCCAGGTACTCGTACACATCCAGAATGTTGGCGAAGCCCACGACGCCGGTGACGGTGCGGTGCATGTTCTTGAACTTGTCCTCAACGCTGCCCTTGGCCATCGCCAGAGCCATCTGGAAGGTCTTGGGGGTGCCTTTCAGAGTGCCGGTGTTCAGGTACTTGTAGAAGCGGTCGGTGACGTTCGCGGTCAGCTGGTACAGGAACTCGTCATCGGTCTTCTGAACGGCGACATCGTAACCGTACTTCTTGATGGTTTCCAGAGAGACGGCTTTGGCGAACTTTTCGACAGTAATGTCAGCATAGGTCTTTTCTTTGACGGTGAACTTGCTGTAGGGGATCTCCTCGCCCTCAGCAACAGTGCCGCTCTGGAGCGTACCCTCGGCGTACTTGCTCTTGAGGGTAGCGCCGGGCTGCATCCGAATGGGGCGCATGATGCCCATGATGTCGCGCAGATGCTGCCAGTTGCGCTGGAAACGGGTGACGAAGTCGATTTCTCGGGGGTTGACGGTAATGTCGGTAGTTACGATAAGGTTTTCTTTTGCTGCCATGTGTTATTCCTTTCCGCCGCCCGTGAAAAGGTCGGCATTAGCAGCAATCGCGGCCTGGCGTTCGCCAGCGTCCTTGATTGCAAAAATTTGGTCTTTGGTCATTTTGGAGCCGGTGTTGGTGGGCGGGGTGTCCACCTTTGCGCCGGTGGTGGTCGTAGTGCCTACGAAGTCGCTCCAATCAGCCTTCAGGCTGTCGGCGTGCTTCTTGGCGTCCTTGACGTTGCCCTTTTCGTCCAGCTCCAACTTGTCGATGTCTTCGCCGGACAGCCGCACAACGCGGTCTGCATACTTATCCAGCACCCCGGCGGACTTGAGCAGCTCCCGGAACTTGGCTTCCTTGGCTGCGTGGGTGTCCTTCTGGGTCTGCTGGGCCTTGTAGTCGGTCAGCGCCTTTTCAGCGGCTTCCTTGCCGCTGTTGGCTGCATCGCGGTCCTTTTCGGCTTTGGCGAGGGCTGCGTTCTTCTCAACGAGCTGGTCCTGCAAAGTGTCCGTTTCCTCATGCAGCACGTCCAGAATTTTCTTGAGCTTGCCGCTGGTGTCGGTCGTTTCATCTTCCAGAATCGCCCGGAGAGTCTTGCGTTCGAGTGCCATGTGATAGTCCTTTCTGCCCTTGCTCGGGCTGCCATGCTTGGCGATAAGGTTTATTTGCCGGACGTGCTGCCGGTGTGGTGCCGCCTGTGGGGCTTGAACCCACGGCCCCCGGATTACAAATCCGGCGCTCTGCCAGACTGAGCTAAAGCGGCATATATTGGAATTTGGGTATAAAAAGAAGAAGCCCACAATGTGAGCTTCTTCCAAAAAAATTTACTTTTTTACCGGTTTTGTTAGTGCGTCTTCAATTCTCCATCCTCTCGAAATTCTTCCTTTTAGCGTTGAGCTGTCTATTTTATACTCTATCGCCCAATCTTTTAATACCTTGGTCTCTCCTTTATAAGTAATAAAAACGGATGTTCTTTTGTTTCTTGCCTGTTGCTTTGTTGTTGCCCATCTGCAATTTTCTGGTGAATAATCCTTATTAACATCTATTCTGTCAATCGTTAAATTTTCTTTATACCCCGATGATAACGCCCATTTATAGAAATTTTCAAATTCAAGCCACTCTTCACATACTTTGATTCCTCTGGATCCATAATCTCTATACGATCTAATTTTAGGATTTCTACACCTAGAAAGCATATTTGCCCACGTTTCATATATTCTGGTTCCGTGCTTCCCATGCTTTTTAGTAAATGGGTGCTTTTCTACATTTTTTCGTGAAGTTTCCTTTCTTAAACATCCACAGCTTTTGGTATTTCCAGATACCAAATTGGTTCGATTTGCTTCTATAGTATTACCGCAGTCGCAAACACATTTCCATCTGGAACGTCCATTTCCCGGAACAAGCTCTATCGCAATTAATCTGCCAAATCTTTTCCCTTCAATATCTTTTTTAGCATCCATTGCTGCCCCTCGCAATCTCCGATTCAAGAACTGCATCAACTTCCTTTTCCAGCCCGGTAAGGGATGCGAACAGAGCCGTCAGCATAGAGCTGTACATCGGGGCTTCGTTCCAAATCTGGCTCACAAGCTCGCTGGTGCGCTCCCGCTTGATCATATCGGTCTTGTGCGTTTCCTCAAACCAGTTGGCAAAGATGTTCAGTAGGTCGTGCATTACTCGGAGTTCGCCAGAAACAGCATCCAGTTCAAGCTCCACTTTCGTGATTTTTGGTGTTTCCATTGCTAAAATACCTCTTATTCACTTGTAAGAGGTCGCCCAGTTTGGTATAATGGATTTACCAAAGGGAAACCTCTGGTGCTTTGCAAGCTCTCGCCCACCGACTACCAATCATCGGGCGAGAGCTTATTATTTTGTCAGGCGTTCGTACAACTCCTTTATGCCTTTGCGAATAACATCGGCTTTTGTTAAGCCAGTTTTTTCACAGCAGATATTCAACATACGAACTTCATCGTCAGACATTCTAATTCGTGTGTCATGGGTCTTAGGGTCTGATGTTGGCCGTCCTGTTCTAGGCGACATATAAATCACCTCACTTTTGTGTCACCATAATTATTATAACATTTGGTTACACAAAAGTCAATGATATATTTAGTTTTCCCGGTTTCCTTCTTCCACTGCGATCTCTCGCAGTTCGTCAATATGATCTTCCACCGCCGGGCGTAGGAACGGGCGGGCTTTCATGCCCCGGGTAAAGTGCCACTTGCCGTTGAAGTCCTTCCAGACCCATGGCGTTTTGCGTCCGTTGCCCTTCTCGGCAAAGATGCCCGTGCCCAGCTCCACATACACGCTGTAAAACAGGTTTGACCCGATGGTCACGGTCTTTTTTGCGAGGTCGAGGGCAAAGGTCAGGCTCTGCTTGAGCGCGCCGCCCACGTAGCCCTCAATGCCCGTGCTGTCTGCCGTGCCAGTGGGCACAAGCAGCTGGGCGTAGTCCTGCACCTTCATGCCCCAGAGGGTCAGCACCCGCTCCGCCCAAGAGTTCAGAGCCTCATGCAGCTGCGGGGTGTTGTCAGTGAATTTGATGTCGTAGTTAAACTCCATGTTTTACTCCATGTATAACAAAACCCCGCCCCGGTGTGGGGCAGGGTCGGTTATTGGGTTTTACTGATAGGGGTGCGGTAAAACGCCGCCCCCCTCGTGTTTTGCGATGAGGTTTCAGTTACAGGTACAGCAGCCGGAACGTCTCTCGGCCTTTGGGAGTGATAAGCGTCTGCACGCCGCTCCACTGGGTCTTGTCGTTCTTGGCTTCCTTGACCTCGAACAGGCCGCTGTTCTTGTCCTCTCGGGGCAGCAGCTTGCCTTTCTGGTCACGGTAAAGGAATTTCTTTTCCAGCAGCCACGCCACAAAGGCTTTGGGCTTGATGCCAAGCTCCTTGGCCGTCTCCCGGAAATTGGTCAACAGGTTGCGGTCAACCAGTTCGTCGAAGTATTCGGCCTTTGGCTGCATGATCTGCTTCTCCACGGTGAGCTGGCTGTTCTGTGCGGTCAGCTCACAAATGCGGGCTTCCCGGTCTGCAAGTGTCTTGTTTGCCACAAGCAGAGCCTTTGCCATCAGCTCCTCCGGGGTGAGCTGCTCCTGCCCGGCGATGTAGCCGCCATTCTTGCGGATGCTGGGCAGCACCTCAGACGTGACCCACTTGCGGAACGGAGCCGCTTCCGGCTTGTCGCTGCGGAGAATGACATGGTAAAGGCCGGATTCGCTGACCACTGTTACATTTTGCGTGCCGCCAAGGGTGTCCATCTGACAGACACCCTTTTCATCTTCATCCAGCCGTGCGGCAACATTGCGGTCATTGACCACGCCGAGAATGTTACACACGTCCTTGAGGACAAACCACGGTTCGCCGCCCATCTCTGCGGTGCGGACTTCGTTGGACCGGTAATTGAAAATCTGGATGTTACTCATAATCATTTCTCCGTTCTCTTAATGATTCCGCTTGCGAAAATCCACACAAGGCGCAGGCGGCGCACATCGGCCTTTTTCAGCAGACCGTCAATGACCTCAATGTAGTGGTCACGTTCAAATCGAGTATCGTTCATGCGCTCACCTCCGCTTCCAGCACCGCATCGACTTCCTTTTCCAAACCCGTGAGAGATGCAAACAAGGCCGTAATCAAAGAGTTGTACATCGGGGCTTCGCTCCAAATCTGGCTCACAAGCTCGCTGGTGCGCTCTCGATTGAGCATATCGGTCTTGTGCGTTTCCTCAAACCAGTTGGCAAAGATGTTCAACAGGTCGTGCATTGTGCGGAGTTCACCAGAAACAGCATCCAGTTCAAGCTCCACCTTCGTGATTTTTGGTGTTTCCATTGCTAAAACCTCACATTTTACTTGACAAATCGCTTATAAAAAAATAAAATGTGAGTAAGAGGAGCTTTTTGAATACGGTTTCTCTGGCTTACGAGTGGTTAGCTATGGCGAGTAGCTAACCACTCTTTTTTGTACTGTTCAAACTTTCGGTGCTGTTCTTCGCGGTTCAGCTTCTTGAAATCCTTGAACTTCATGGGCGTCCTCCTTTCCGCCCCTCTTGCTCACAAGAATATTATAGCACTAATATTCGTGCAAGTATATTGACGTTTTGCACTAACTTTAGTCTTTTCTTTGGCTACTTTTGCACTTGTTTTCGTGCAAATTATCCTGTATACTAAAGATGTAATAGGAGGTGAGCTTATGCCGTTGAAGTTCAAAATAAATGTCCTTGATGCGTTGAAACAAGCCGGTTACAACACGTCGAGAATCCGTCAGGAAAATCTGTTGAGCCAGTCAACCTTGCAAAAATTACGTGATGGTGGGCAACTTTCGTGGTCGAACCTTGAAACAATTTGCAGGTTGCTTGAATGCCAGCCGGGGGACATACTTGAATATATCCCGTCCGAAACATAACATTGACCTTTAGGCTCTGCCGGGCGGCAGGGCCTTATTTTTATGCTTCATTCTCGTTCCTTCTTTCTCTTGCGCTCTTCCGCCCACCACATTTGCTCGGCTTCCTTGCCGCCCTTGGATTTATACCACTCGGTGTAATCCATGACGGGCGTTGTCTCTTTGGTCACATTGTCCCGTTGCATGGCGTTCTGCCGTGGATACTTGCCCAGCGCAGAGGACAGCACGCAGCGGCAGTGGTAGACCATCTCCGGCGCTGCGTTGGGGTCGCCGGGGCGCTGAATCTCGTAACCCATGACCTTGAACGGCTCGTCAAGCTCTGCCGTCTGCTGGTCAAGCAGGCGGTGCATTTCACGGGTACGGTAGTCGTGGGTGGAGTTCCACCGCTTTTTGACCTCGATGCCCAAAGCCTGAGCGTTGTGCATCTGCTGCAATGCCCCGGCGTTCTGGGCGCTGGTAAGGGCCGTGATGGCGTTGTTCATGGCCCAGTGGATCTCTGTATCAGCCATGCCGTTGACGGCCTGCACGGCAATGTCGTGGACGCTCTTGCCCTGAATGATGCCCTGCATGACGTAGCGATTGAACACCCGGGCGTCATAGGTGCGGTTGCTCTCGCTCTTGATGCGCTTGTTTGGCACCATGCGGGGGTTCTCCTTCAGCAGGAGCTTGACCGCTTCGGTGTTGTACAGAGTCAGCCCGAACGTCACGCCTGCGGCCTGTTCCAGCTCGTAGAAAGCCCAGTTTGCGCCAAAGGAAAAGATGTTGTATTGCTCGTCCCGGGCCAGCTTGTAGGCCGTCTCTTGGGCTGTGGTGCAGGTCTGCGTGATGCCGTCCAGCTTCTGGCGCATCAAATCGGACTGAAAGACCTGATTTTGCAGCCAGATGCGGTAATCATCCTCGGTGATCTCGCCTGCATCCAGATGCGCCCGCTTGCGCTCGTCCAGCGCTTTGTACTTGGCTAAAAACTCGGTCAGCTGCTCCTGCATCTCCCGGCGGGCAGTGCCGTACATCCGGAGGATACGGCGGCGCAGGCGGTTCAGCTGGCGTGTAGAGATACGGTCACGGTCGGTTTGTTTCATGGATGTCTCTTCCGCTATAACGGTTTCGGAACACTTGGCCGTACATAATCTCGGCCTGTTTTTCAACTTCACCCTGAGATTTTGCGTTCAGGGCGTTAATAAAAGCCTGAACAAGCGGGTAGTCTTCATTCTTACTCATCATTATTGTCCTCCTCGTCTGTGTCATCGTCCGTGGTCTCTCTCGTTGCGCTCTCAGCCATCAGCGCGGCCTTGGCCTGCTCCTTTTGTTCCGGGGTCAGGTTGGGCAGCAGGTCAATGGCCATGTCCTGCCCGATGATCGGTGCCTCAGAAATCACCATGCTGACCTGCTCGGCCGTGTTGGTGATCTTGCTGCGGTTGAATGTCGGCATGGCGTTGTCAAAGCCAGCCAGTGCGCAGATCTGCCGGATAAACGGCTTGATCTGTGCCTCGAAATCGTCCGCGTTCTGGTTCAGCGGCTCATAGGCTGCATCCAGATGGTCGTTGGTGCTGTCCGCACTCACACAGTGCACATCCAGACCGCCGAAGTCCTCATACACCCGGGTGTGGAGCAGCTCCAAAAGAGCCTGCCGGGCCGTCACAGGAATCTCGGTGGTGTAGGGCGTGATCTTGCCGCCCTCGCTGGTGTCTGCGCCTGCAATGTGGTACAGATTCAGCTTGACGAGGAACTCCTGCAGTTCGTCATCGGTCATGCCGTTGAAGTTCTCGCACAGCCAGTAGATCTGCGAAAAGTCCTGCAGGTCATTGCAGAAGCCGGACATTACCAGATCAGTGTTGTCAATGTAGGCTTTCAGCCCCACAAGGGTGCTCTGATGCAGGTCTGAACCCCACAGCGGCACGATGGGAAGAGCACTGTAGTTTTCGCCCTCTACGCTTTCCAACCCGCCGCCGGGTGTGGTGACGGTCACGCTCTTGTATGCCTGCTTCGGCACGGTCTCCTGCATCGTGCTGCCGATTTTGCTTTCCGTGTACTCAGTGAAGCCGTCCAGCTCGTACAGGATATAGTGCATATCCGTGTCCGGGTTCAGCCTCCAGAAGCGCACGCCCGCCTGCAAAAGGCCCGTCTTTTCATCGTACAGGGGTGCGAACTCGGTCAGCTTGAAAACCACCAGATGGTCGTTGTTCCAGAATCCGAAGCTCTCACCGTGGATCAGGGCGAAATATCCGGCCTTCTGGATCTGCTCGTCAAAGTTCTGCCCCAGCCTGTCCTTGTCCACGCCATCGTCCGCAAAGACCACGCCGTTGCCGAGGGAGTAGGCCGCCCGCTGCTTGTTGAGCCGCCGGAAAAGATTGCTCTTGACCATATCGGGGTGTGGGGTGTCCTGCTTGGTGTTTTTGGACAGACGTTTCAGCATCAAAGCGTAAGCCTGTGCAAAGCGTTCAGCCCCCGGGTTTTTCTGGGCATCGTACAGGTCGGCGTCCAACGCCATCTTGTAAGGCCCGGAAGTGCAGTGCTGCTGCACGAAGCGCCGGATGAAATCAGGCTGTTCCCCGGCGGCTTGCGCCTGCTGGAAGGTCTGGAATGTGTATACAGTGCTCAAAATCAATCCCTCAGTTTCACAAGGCGCTTTGTGCGCACGAAATAGCGGATAGCGTCCATGCAGTGGTCGTTGACCTTCAGCACGGTGTCGTCTTTATCTGGATCCCAAGCGTACACGCCAAACTCTTCCAGCGTGTGCTTGCAGTCTTTGTAAATCTTCAGCCGCCCGGTCTGCAGCATGGTCTGCACGTCCAGAATGCCGCTCAGAACGTCGTTGTTTGCTGGGGTCTGGGTAAAGCCGTTCTTGCGCAGCTCTGTAATCAGGGGCAGGGCAGAGGGGTCAACAATGATCCTCTCCGGCTTGAGGCCGTTCAGCCACGCCTTGAGGTCTGTGACGTACTCGCCCACGGTCTTTTGCCGCTTCTGTTCGCGGCCGCTGTAGTAGTACTCCCGGGTGACGATCCAGCAGTCTGCATCTGCCTGCTTCTGGAACAGCAGAAAGGTCGTTGCGTTTTGGGTGCCAAAGTCGCAAGCCACATAAGCGTTCTTTTGAGACAGCGCCGGAAGCTCATCAACAACGTGCTTCTTGCGGTCGAACATGTCATAATACAAGGCCCTCGGCCACCGTCCACAGGCCCAGAATGTAGCGCTGATAGAAAACACCGCTGTACTGGCTGCGGTATCTGGCCTTGATGTCCTCGGAAAGTGACAGGTTGTCGTCCATCGTGAAATGGAGATACATCATCTTGCGAGAACGGCACTTGCGCACCCACTCGAGATAAAACCAGTGCTGCGGGCTGCCCGGGTTGCAGTTGAACCAGAACTTTGACCCGGTGACAGAGCAACGGGCTGTGGCCTGATTGACGAAGCTTTGCGGCATCAGGGCCACCTCGTCGAAGAACGCCCCCGCAAGGGTGATGCCCTGAATCAAGTCCTGACTGCTCTCGTCCTTGCCGCCGAAGAAGTAAAACTCGTTGGTTCTGCCACCCTTGCTGACGGTCATGCAGTTTTCGGCCCGGTGCTCCTTGACGTTGTAGCCACGGGCTGCAAGCTGCTGCTTGAGCGTCCCCAGCACGTTGCGCCGGAAACTGGCGATGGTCTTGCCACACATGGCAAACTGCTGGCCGCTGTAGCAGGTCATAGCCCACTGGACAAAAGAAAAGCTCATGGCAAAGGTCTTGCCCGAGCGGATAGCACCATCAGCAATGATGCCGTTGTAGCTGCTGTATGCGCTCTGCGGTGTCCACCAGCTCAAGACCTGCTTTTGCCGCTGGCTGAGGGCTTTCCAGCGAAAGCCGTTACTTTTCCGCATGGTCGTCCTCTTCCTCCGGCAGCATCTCCACGTCATCCGGGGGACTTATGTCTGCGGCGGCGCTCAGAGCCTCAAGCAGGCCATCATCCGGGACTTCTATGCCGCTCTGGTCTCCCAGCATAGCAAACTTGTCCACGATGGTTCCAAACGCCGTGGATAACTGTGGCAGCGTCGCTTCTGCAATTTTGTCTGGGTCTGCCATCGCTTTCAGGTACAGCCCGAGAAGATCCTGCGCTTCCTCGCGCTTGCTGCCTAAGTATGAAAGCATGTCCTGCGTGTTCTGCTCTTTTTTCTTGGCGCACAAATCTGCACATACCGGATTTTCGCTCACAACCTTGCGCACGGTGCTTTCGGCGACGTTGTTCAGCTTGGCAGTTTTGCGGTAATTGTGGAGCTGCACATAGTCCGCAATGATTTTCTTTTTCTGTCGGTCTGTCAGTTTTGCCCCCACAGCCACCACCTCTCTAAGCTCATGCAAAAGAAAAACCGCCCGGAAAATCCGAACGGTCAAAATATCGAATGTGCCGCCAGCCGGATTCGAACCGGCACCCACGGAATGGATGTGCGCAGTGGTTGGCTGTGCAGTGATGTTCCCGTGGTATCACCAATGTTGTCCCGCCTTAAATGGGCGGCGCTCTGCCTATTGAGCTATGACGGCATATAATAAGAGGCTTTGCTTGTCGGGTGCAAAGCCTCTGCGTCCAGAACTTTCGCGGCTGGATGCCCCGCTATTGCACTCCCCGCTCTCGTCAGATCATGCAAGCACTCCCGGCAGGACTCGAACCTGCAACATGCGGTTTTGGAGACCGCTGCTCTACCACTTGAGCTACCGGAGTATAAAACACCGCCCTTGGACTCGAACCAGCCAGCAATATCTCAGCTGACACGCGCTCCAAACTGCGCTCAGGCGGCCATATAAAACAGCCCCGGTTCTCCGCCGGGGCTGTTGTTTGACGCACATCCCGTCGGGAAGCCTACCCACACCCTCGGGGATTCAAAGCTTTCTCTCGTGGCACGGGAGGTTAAGCGTGCAGCTTTGTGGGGGATGAGTCCATGCGCCATACGGTGCGATACGGCGGAATCGAACCGCCTCCTGTCTCTTATGAGCGACAGGCTGCCTTTATGTCAGTGTATCGCATAGAAGCAGCCCGCAAAACGGTGAAGGAGAACAGGAAAGCATGAAAACCTGTCACAAGGAAGGGACCGTTCTGGAAGCTGCGTGGCAAGCGGCCATCGCTTAGCGCTGAACCGCTTATTAAAATTTTACATCTAAGCTTACAGACTTGAAAAGAGCTAACCCCTGCCAAAATCACGCTGTGTTTTCTTGTGCATATTGTACACTTTGCACGTCAGAAAACTCGTCCCATATCTCGGCCAAAGCCATGCATCCGCGTTTGATTCGCCGGTAGACCACCTCTGCCCCACATACGCTGACTTCTTTTGCGATTTCCTTGTGAGACTTGCCCATGATATAGTGCTCGCAAATCGCTTCGGCGCATTCCGGCTCGGCTATCAGGCAGTATGCCCGCCGGGTGGCCTCGACACGCAGATTGCACAGGTCCGTCTCCATCCTCTGAAGCTGTCGGCGCTCGGTGTCCAGCTGCTCTACAGCGAAGCCCACCTTGTCCCCATTGCCACCACCCGCAGGCATCCCGCTCAGGCTCTGGGTGCATTTTTCTGCCACGTCCCGGATACGCTGTATTTTTTGCTTCTGGATTTCGATAGCTGCCGCAAGGTCGCGGCACTGCTGGAACCACGTTTTGACGGTGCGGTAGTCCGCGCCGCTGTCAGGCTTTGGTGTGTCGGCGTCAGGTGTCCGCGTGCGAATCATTGGCATGCCTCCTGTAGTAATCCATATCGACAGCTTGCCCGCAGCAGCGGCAATATGCAACCGGTTTGCTTTCGCTGGCGTATCGGTTCGGCGCGTTGCATTCTGGGCAGTTCCACCACCCGAAAGATGCATCGTCCGTGTTCGGCCACCGAATGCGTTGCTTTTCAAGTGCTGCTTCAATGTCTTTTTTATTCTGGGCAAAGTATGAAACATCGCCCGGCGCAATTTGGAATCGAACACAAATCTGTCTAAAATTACTGTCCCAGATTTCGATACACAGTTCGGTTAGGACGCCCAAAAGACAAATCATTATGCCGAATCCGCCGACGTAGCAAAGCGTTGCGCCGATGACAAGAAAAATTTGGTTCATTTTTCGTCCTCCATTTCTTCAATCTCAATTTCCACCCTCGGGTTCTTCCGATCAAGCTCCACCCGGCTGCCATCGTGGGCGGCAACGATGCGGCTGTTGTCGTCCTCCAGCACGCGGGCTTTCACCAGAATGTCCGTGGTCGCCTCGATGAGGTTTGCCAGATCGACCCGGCGGGCGGTTTTCATGTAGTAAACGCACCGCACGTTCACGCGGTCAGAAATGGGGCTGTGCGGCCTTTTGATTTGCCGCAGGCAGTCCGTCTCATAATCCACATAGGCCTTGCTGGGGGCCACAAAGCGCCCGCCTGAGCGGCTTTTGAGGATGCGGGCAGAGTTTTTCTTGGTTCGCGGGTCGCCGTAGAGGGTTAATTTCATCTGCTGTCCTCCACATAAAACCAGGATTGTGGTGGTCGCTCAATATCTACAGGTTCATAGCCAACTTTTGTTGCCCGAAGTCTTGTGAAATCACTTAACGGTCGTGGGCGGTCGTAAATTTTCAGGTCGGAAATATGCCAACCATACAGGTCTTTCATGTCGGCATAGTTCATACCGGTATCCCAGCCGGCGTATTCCTTTACTTGCTTGATACTGAGGCAACTTCCAGCAATTGCTGTTTCAATATCTTCTTTGACGATGCAGTACTCAGGGCCGATGCGCCGGATGTCATCGCAAATGAACTCTCCAATGACACGTCCCTTTTTTTCTGGCCATTCGCCACGGTTCCACGCGGCCACATCCCGGTTGAGGACATCCATAAACAGGCTGTCACTCCCGGCCAGAGTGCAGTATATGTAGCACTTGAAGGGAGGTTTCAGCTTCGGCCTTGTCTTGCGCACCTCCACGGTCTTTTCTTTCAGGACGATCTTGCTGCACCATACTGGCTGGATGCTCAAAAGTAAAGCTTTCATGCTCACACATCTCCCTCAGTAATACTCGATTTCCACCAACGAGGTGGATACCAACTCAAAGCGGCCATCTCCAAGAGGGATTTGCAGGAGCTGGTACTCTCGCTCGGAAGAAAGTTTCGGGTCTGGCACCAGCTCACCAAAGTTGTCCACGGTGATGGTATACTTCGGAGATCGTGTTCCAGCATATCCGGTCTTTACAATTTCCGGGGAATAGACAGTGACGTGATAGCATGGCTTTCTTTCAACTTCTGCCTCGGCAGTGGCCGCACCGCAGGATGTAAGCCACGGCGTCACAATCAGCAATGCTGCTAACACGATAAAACGGATCGTTCTCTTTTCAGGCTTCATTTTTTACCCCCATTGTTCAGCCATCGCTTTTGCAATACCTGGAAATGTTTTTGCTCGATTTTTGGCGCGGTCGGTGGTAAACATACCCTTGTTGCGCTCATTATGCTTATGTGCGTAAGAACCAGACGGACACCATGTAGCCACAGGCTCCACAATATCGGTTGGGAATAGTGGCGGCAGGGCCTTCAGCCAAAGGCAAGTTTTCTTGCTGTATGGGTGTCCATACTCATACGGTTGCACAGCTTGCGTATACGGTGGCAGGCAGAAAACTTTACTCGGCACTGGGTTTTCTACGCAAATCTTGGGAATGTCTGCCCACCAGAACCGCATAAACAGGTCGCGGCCCTGAATGCCCAACATTACGCGGTCAGCTTGAAGCTGGTGCCCTTTCCAGAGATGCCGTGCGCCGGCATTGCTCAGATATGTGCAGGGCGGGTGCGCAATGAGCAAGTCCCACTTGCCAACGTCATGCGTTACGCCGTCCATCGTCACGACTTGCCCCCCCTCCAGAGCCTTGAGTGCATCGCCCAAGAATGTGCCATTCAGGATGCCCACCGGACGGCTCCTGAATGTCGCAGGAGTAGGCTTCGTGGCCTTTTGCCCGGAACGCCTTGCATACTTCCTGCGATTCCTCACAGGCGATAAGTACTTTCATCTGTCCGCTCCTCCGTTTGCTCCCATGTACTTCTTGCGTCCCCGCTCCCGGTGACGGTCCTCGTAATCGTAACGGTATACAACGCCACGGTCGGTCATCTGCTTGGTATAAGCGAGGTCTGCGGCGCGTTGGCGCTTAAACTCGGCGTACTTTGGGCATGTGTCGTGGCATACCGGGTGACGAGTGGGGCAGTCTTTACACGGCGTCGTCGTCATTTTTCAACGCCTCCGTTCTCACTGGCTTGATGTCCCGATACTCGGGGTAATGGTCGCCCGCCAGCTGGCAGGCCCGGAACTCTGCCGCAAACCGGCTTGTGGTGTTGATGCGGTATGTAAGCGCCGCGTTCCCGTGCGGGCCGCTGCACTCTACGATGACTTTGTATCTAGGCATTTCGTCCTCCGTTCTGGTTTTCTTGCCCAAGAAGCTTTCTTTCTGCTCTGGACTTAAGCATCCGGGTGCGGGCAGCAAGGCAGCGCTTTACCATAATCTGCTCGCCCCGGGCCTTTTCGATGGCCTTTTTCCACGCCGGGAGAAGCTGGCTCTGCCAGCTGCACTCCGAAATCACCTCGTGGAATGTCTTATAGGCCATATCATCCGGCACATCCTTGAGCGATGAGTTCGCCCAGATCTCCGCGATACTTGCGCGGTTCTCTGCGGTCTGAGGCCGTCCAAAATAGGCCTCAGCGTCCGCAAGAAGCTTTGTCATCATCTCCACTGTCACGGTTTCACCCCCTTGAAAATATTCGCGTATGCTTCTACGGTGCTTTCTGCGGCTTGCTTCCCGCGAGGCTGCTCTTGTCGGCGCTGCTCATTCGCTGCCACGTCCCCCGGGGTGCGTATCCCGTCCCGCTGCCAGACAGACAGGATGCCGTTGATATAGTTCCACGAGCGCTTCCCGGCCTCTGCGGCCTTGTCAATCGCCAGCAAAATCATCTCCGCGCTGTACTCCTGCCGCCATTTTTGCAGTTTTTCCAGCGCCGAACGCGGGAAGTCACCGATAGCCCGCTGGTAATGCTGGACGATTTTTGATAACTCCATATCAACGGCGGCGGTGTTATCGCGCTTTACAACATCTACATCTCCATTTACATCTACATCTACATCTACATCTCCATTTACATCTACAGTTATTTTTGTTATGTCGTCATTAACATTGTTATCGTTTGTTATTTTTGTTATGTCGTCAGACTTTCCCCAGCGCTTTGCCATACCGCGTTTTCCGGCGTTGCTGCGTTTCTTGCGGGTTTCATCCCATTTTTCAGACGCCCGTTTTACGTCGCTGCACATAAATTTCCAGTTGCCACGCATCCCACGGTCTGAAAATTCTGGCTCTTCTCCGGTTTTGGCATACCGTGCAAGAGCTCGCATCAACTGCCCAACCTCTGCGTCGGAGTATTCTTCCAGCGCGTCGAACCAGCTCAGATACGCCACAAATGACTTTTTATCGTCCTGTGCCACTCAATCACCTCCTTTGCGCGCCCGTATAGCCAGATAGCGCAACTTTCGTTTTAGAACGGGAGGTCTTCGCTGTCATCAATGACCGAAAAGTCGTCTGCGCTGCCCTGCGAATACTCCGGCACGCTCTGAGGCTTCTGCGGGGCGCTGTGAGCGGCGTTTGCTTCGCGCACATGATTTTCCGTCTGCTGGTCGAAATCGCGCACAGCGGGCTTCTCTGCGGCCTTTCCGCCGCAAAAGCTCACCTGCGACGCAAGAACCTCGGTAGCTGTGCGGTTGTTGCCGTTCTTGTCCTGGTACTGACGGGTCTGCA
>OGPM01000483.1_pt1 | contig 40666 bp, 35 predicted proteins | sample 1552961 | NCBI WGS metagenome assembly OGPM01 (sample SAMEA2580304, study PRJEB22360) | human gut metagenome | biome: human gut; feature: human-associated habitat; material: faeces | place: Denmark | collected 2008/2010
TATGTGAAAAACCCTGAGAACCGCCGCTGGATGGAAGAGGTGGAACCCTGTTGGGTGCTGACTACGAGCCGGGCTGCTTCTTCGAACAACGGATCGCGTGATCCCGGGTCGATGTCGTTGAGGCCGTTCCCTTCGTTTTCAGGTACATATTCCGGTAGGGCAAAAGCACTCGGATATGACTGTTGGCTGGCAATATGGTGGGTGATCGCATCTACTTCGGGAGTATCCACAAAAGCACATTGCACCCGTGTCATCTCACTACCTACCGATATCAGCATATCACCACGTCCGATCAGCTGGTTGGCACCCGGTGAATCCAGGATTGTCCGGGAGTCGATCATGGAAGCGACCTTAAAAGCGATTCGGGCCGGGAAGTTGGCTTTGATCACCCCGGTGATGATATTCGTAGAAGGCCGCTGGGTAGCGATGATCATATGAATACCTACAGCACGTGCCAGCTGGGCGATCCGGGCGATCGGGGTTTCTACTTCCTTACCGGCAGTCATGATCAGGTCGGCAAATTCATCCACAACCACCACGATATAGGGAAGGTATTTATGTCCATTATTGGGGTTCAGTTGTCTTTTGATGAATTTTTCATTATATTCTTTAATGTTTCTTACCTGTGCCATTTTGAGCAGGTCGTAACGGCTGTCCATTTCAATACACAGGGAGTTGAGCGTATTGACTACTTTAGCGGTCTCGGTGATGATCGCTTCTTCTTCATCCGGCAATTTGGCCAGGAAATGTTTTTCTATGATAGAATAGATACTGAGCTCTACTTTTTTAGGATCGACCATCACAAACTTCAGTTGGGACGGGTGTTTCTTGTAAAGCAGTGAAGTGATGATCGCATTCAATCCGACCGATTTACCTTGTCCGGTAGCTCCGGCAACCAAAAGGTGGGGCATCTTTGTCAGATCGAAAGTATACGTCTCGTTAGAGATGGTTCTGCCCAAAGCTACCGGCAAAGCGTATTTGGATTCCTGGAATTTCTTGGAAGCGATGATACCGCGCATGGAGACTACCTCCGGATTTTGGTTCGGCACTTCGATACCGATCGTTCCTGCTCCGGGAATAGGGGCGATGATCCGGATGCCCAAAGCAGAAAGGCTAAGCGCTATGTCGTCCTCAAGGTTTTTGATTTTGGAAATCTTGACACCCGGAGCCGGTACGATCTCATACAAGGTGACGGTCGGACCGATGGTTGCTTTGATCTTGGTGATTTCGATTTTGTAATTACGCAACGTTTCTACAATCCTGTTTTTGTTGGCATCCAATTCTTCCTGGGTGACTTTCGGATTACCGGAGGAATGCTCTTCGAGGAGTTCTAAACCGGGATATTGGTAATTGGACAGGTCGAGGGTCGGATCGTAATCTTCGGTCGGCTGGTTCTGATCGACGGTTTCTTCCTGATCCTTATTGCTGATGGTCAAGGTGATGTCCTGATCGTTTCCGGCCGGTAAGTCGGTATCTCCTTCTTCTTCATCATCGGTAGACGATTTTGCTCGGTCATCCGATAAATCCGATAGTTCCTGGCTGAATTCGAAATCGTTGATAGAAGCGGACATGCGGTTGAAACCTTGTTGCAAGGTGATTGCTTCCGGATTTTGATCCGTTGTTTCTTTCGGTGCTAACAAACGCTCCGGTTGACTGGAAAAATCGGTATCCTCCGGTTGGAACGTACCGTCGTTGTCATGGGGAAAATCCTCTTGTTCTTCGTCTGCGTTCTCCTTGTCGGAATCGCTTGTTGTATCTTCGTCTTCGGGATCTTGTTGTGCGTCGGCTTGCCGTTGTGCTTCTTCACGGGCAGCTGCAGCACGGGCTTCCCGTTCGGCTAGTGCGGCCAGTGCCTTTTCCTGGTGACGGCGGATTTGTTCTTTGATATAATCGACACATTTATAGAAAGTCCGTTCGAATCCGAAAAACAGAATGGCGATAAAAGTGAGGATCAGAATCAGCATAGTCCCGATACGTCCTACCAATGAGTTCAACCAGACGCTGACAAAATGTCCATGGCCTCCCCCCGGGAATAGGTAGCCTGTGCCGACTTCGAAAAGATTGGAAATACTCTCCGAGAGAAAACCCAGGAATAAAGAGATCCAAAGAATAATACACATACCGATGAATAACCTGCGGCTGAAGTTTTTTACTTTGATGCTCCCCAGACGGAAACTGCATAATAATAAAAGATAGCAAAGAATGAAAGAAGATATACCGAACCACCGGTTGATCAATAGGTCCGAAATCCAGGCTCCGATCTTTCCGGCAGGATTACTGACTTCGATTTCCGGATTGGTAATGATTTTCCCCCAGGGACCATCGACCAGACTTTGATCGATACCTCCCGAAAAGAAGAAACCGATCAGGGCGAAGAGAATATACAACGATACCAAAGCCAACGCAATTCCCAGAAGGATACGTGTCCGTTGTTCTTTTAAAAATTCCGGTAGCAAAGAAACCTGTTTTTTCTCCGTTTTGGAGGAAACAGGTTTATGTTTTATTTTTTTCATCTTTACAATTTTTCAGCCTACGAAGGTACGAAAAATTGAAAATTTATCTTGCTTTTACTGATACAAAAATCGTTTAATACTCCGTTTCGGGGTTTTCTCGAACTCTTCGTTATAGAGCTTGTAAGTATTCAGCTGGCTGTAAGCCGGGAGCTGTTGGTTGATTTCTTTCAGGTTGGCGGTCATCAGTTCGTCCAGTTTCTCATCGGTAATTTTTTCTTCGTTTACCAGATCGAAATCGGGGTAGATCAGGGCTACGAGTTTTCCTTCTTTTTCGATAACGATGGATTCGCTGATATAGGGCATGTTGTTGAGTTTATCCTCGATTTCTTCAGGATAAATGTTCTGACCGTTTGAGCTGAGGATCATGTTTTTACATCGTCCTTTGATAAACAGGTAGCCGTCTTGGTCGATGATTCCCATATCTCCGGTATGTAGCCAGCCGTCCCGGTCGATGGCGGCAGCCGTAGCTTCCGGATTTTTGTAGTAACCGGTCATCACACAAATCCCTTTAGCCAGGATTTCCCCTACGATATGTTGGGGATCGCCGGAGTCGATCCGAAGTTCGACACGAGGCACTGCCTTGCCACAGGAGCTCTGACGGAAAGTTTTCCAGTTGTCGTAAGTGAGCAGAGGACCACATTCGGTCATGCCGTATCCCACCGTGTAAGGAAAACGAATCGAGCGGAGAAAGATCTCTACTTCCTTGTTCAGGGCTGCTCCTCCGATGATTAATTCTTTGAATTTTCCTCCGAAGGCGTCGATGACCTTTTGCCGGATGCTTTCCCTGATTTTATCGTTGATGATCGGTATGTTCATCAGTAATTTCATATGCGGTTTCTCGATGGTCGGGAAAACTTTCTTCTTGATGATCTTTTCAATAACCAGGGGAACCGTAATGATCAGATCGGGCTTTACCGTGGCGAAAGCATCTGCTATGATTTTCGGTGACGGGGTACGGGATAAAAAATGGATGTGGGTCCCGTTGACAAATTGGTAAATAAATTCAAAAGCCAGGCCGTACATATGAGCCATCGGGAGCATACATACGATTTGTTCACCCGGATTGATCCCGTAGGTATCGATGGCAAATTGCAGGTTGGTCCACAAGCTACGGTAAGGCAGCATCACTCCTTTGGAAGAACTGGTGGTGCCCGAGGTATAATTGATCACGGCCAGCTGGTCGGGCGTATCGTATTCGTAATGAACATCTTCGGCACGGAAACGATCGGGGAATTTTTTTCCGAACAGTTCGTTTAATCTGGCTCTGGCTTCGGTCAGTTGCTTACTATTCGAGGTGCGGAGCGAGTAATCTTCGATCCGGAGTACGCCGTCGAGGTCGGGCATAGCCGATTCGTCGAGATTTTCCCAGACCACATCTCCGGCAAAGAGCAAACGGGCTTCCGAATGGTTCACGATGTGATGGACATTATCGGGTTTAAACTCGTTGAGTATGGGTACAGCTACAGCTCCGTAAGAAAGTGTGGCCAGAAAAGCGATACCCCAACTGCTGGTATTCCGGCTGCAAAGAGCGATCTTATCCCCTTTACGGATTCCGCAATGTTCGAAAAGAAGGTGTAATTTCTCGATTTTACGGGCTACATCTTTGTAAGAACTGGTAGCTCCCTTAAAGTCGGTCAAGGCAGGCAGATCCCAATGATCTTTAATGCTCTGTTCAATATATTTTATAAAATTTTCTTCCATAATCATGGGTTTATTTGAGCAAAGATAGAAGTTTAGGTATTAAACCGGAAACGTTGGAAGAAAAAAATGAGTCCGTATTTTTCTATTTTATTGATACAGATAACGTTTTATACTTCGTTTTGGCGTTTTCTCGAATTCGGTTTCCTGGATTTTTAAACGGGCAACCTGGCTGTACATCGGCAGCATATGGTTGAGGAGTTTACGGTTTTCGTCCATTTTAGTTTTAAGCTGCTCAGGGCTGATCTTTTCTTTTTTCACTACTTCATAATCCGGATAGACGAGGGCGATTAATTTACCGTCCTTTTCAATGACCAGCGATTCGGAAACATAGGGTAGGGCATTCAGCCGGTCCTCGATTTCTTCGGGATAAATATTTTGTCCGCTGGGACCCAGGATCATGTTCTTACTTCTGCCTTTGATAAAGAGATAACCCTCACTGTCGATAGTTCCCAGGTCGCCGGTATGCAACCAGCCGTCTTCGTCGATAGCGGACGAAGTGGCTTCGTGGTTTTTATAATAGCCGTCCATGACATTCGCTCCCCGCACTAATATTTCTCCGACGATATTTTCGGGGTCGGAGGAGTTGATGGCAATTTCCATCCGGTCGACAGCTTTACCGCACGAACCGGCTTTGAAGGTGTGCCAGTCGTCATAAGAAATGGCCGGACCGCATTCGGTCATACCGTAACCGACGGTGTAAGGAAATTGTACGGAAGAAAGGAATTTCTCTACTTCGAAATTTAATGCTGCGCCTCCGATAGCGATCAGTTTGAAACGTCCCCCGAAAGCATTGACGATTTTATCCCGGATCGACAGCCTTAATCTGCGGTTCAGATAGGGGATTTTCAGGAATAGCTTGATATGAAATTTTTCCAGTTGTGGCAGTACCCGGTGTTTGATGATTTTCTCGATAATCAAGGGTACGGCAACGATCAGGTTGGGACGGACAGCCGAAAATATTTCGTTAATGATTTTCGGGGCCGGAGTTTTGGAGATAAAATAAACGTGTGTACCACTGGCAAAGGGATAGATCAGTTCGAAGGCCAGACCGTACATATGAGCCATGGTCAGTATGGAGACCAGCCGTTCGCCCGGATTGTAGCCCATTTTGTCCAGGGCATACTTCAGGTTCGACCACATACTGCGGTAAGACAACATCACTCCTTTCGAAGCGCTGGTTGTACCGGAAGTATAATTGATCATGGCCAGCTGGTCAGGTTGATCCGGCTCGTAATGGATATCTTCCGGACGCAGGGCGGCGGGGTATTTTTGCCTGAATAACTCTTCCCAATGTCCGTGAGCTTTTGCCAGTGCCGGATTGGTATTATAGAAAAGAGAATAGTCCTCCATCTTGATGACGGTTTCCGGTTTCGGCATTTCTTCTTTTTGCAGTTCTTCCCAGATGGGAGTACCGGCAAATAGAATCCGGGCTTCCGAATGGTTGACGATATGGCGGATATTGTCGGCTTTGAATTCGTGTAAAATAGGTACTGCTACTGCTCCATACGAAAGGATTGCCAGAAAAGCGATTCCCCAGTTGGTCTGATTCCGGCTGCAAAGAGCGATTTTATCTCCCCGGCGGATTCCGCTTTCTTCGAATAACAGGTGCAAACGGGCAATATGGTGGGCTACATCTCCGAAGGTATGGGTTTGGCCCTGGTAGTCGGTTAAGGCCGGTTCTTCCCAATGGATTCGGATACTATGTTCTATATAGTATAAAAAATTCTCTTCCATCTTGTTCTAGATTGATGAGAAAACGCATCTCAGGTCCGGGTGGAATGTGCTTCAGCACGGTCGTGTTTAATTTCGTCCATAATTCCACCGTTGAGGGGGCTCGAGGTGCGTTCTCTGTGTATGTATACTGAATAGGGAAAAGAAGGTTACAAAAAAGAGGTAAAAGGTAGAAAGTAAAAAGTATAAAGTTAAATATTGTGAGAAGTCGAAACTAAAAAACGACGGTGGGCGTAGTTATTGACGAGTGAATGCAAAAAGCTCATTATTATTACGTTACAATAATTTAACTTTATTATTATGAAAACAGAAAATCCAAACACTCCAATTTTCGGAACACCTGAAGAAGCCCGTGTAGCTCCTAAGTTTGAAATGCCTAAAACCTCTATGCCGGGAGAGGTGGCTTATCAGTTGGTACACGATGAAGCGATGATGGATGGAAATGCCCGATTGAATCTGGCCACTTTCGTTACCACTTGGATGGACGACTATGCCCGCCGGGTGATGACCGAAAATATGGACAAAAACATGATCGATAAAACCGAGTATCCGCAAACTGCCGAGATAGAAAGACGTTGTGTGAACATTATCGCTAAATTGTGGCATTCACCCGAACCTCCCTATTGTACCGGTACCAGTACCGTCGGTTCATCCGAAGCTTGTATGCTGGGAGGTATTGCTGCCCTGAAACGCTGGCAAAAACGTCGTCGTGCCAAAGGTTTGCCTACCAATAAACCTAATTTTATCATTTCCACCTGTATGCAGGTCGTTTGGGAAAAATTTGCCATCTATTGGGACGTTGAAATGAGAATGGTTCCCGTGACGATGGAAAAAATTACCATGGATCCGCAGGATGTGGTCGGTATGTGTGATGAAAATACCATTTGTGTCGTTCCGATTCAGGGGGTTACGATCACCGGATTGAATGATAATGTAAAAGAGATCAACGATGCCCTGGATAAACTGAACGCAGAAAAAGGATGGGAAATATGTATTCATGTGGATGCTGCTACCGGTGGTTTTATCCATCCGTTTATCGATCCGGATACCGTTTGGGATTTCCGTTTGAAATGGGTGTTATCTATCAGTGTTTCCGGCCATAAGTTCGGATTGGTATATCCGGGTGTCGGTTGGGTGGTTTGGAAAGATAAACAATATCTGCCCGAAGAGATGAACTTTGCCGTGAACTATCTGGGAGCCAACATTCCGAGTATTTCTATTAACTTCTCCCGTCCGGGCAATCAGGTATTGGCACAATACTACCAGTTCCTGCGTTTAGGTATGGAAGGTTACCGGCAGATCCAGCAGAATTGTATCGATGTATGTCTCTATCTGAAACAACAGTTAAAAGAGATGGGGATCTTTGAATTTTTCAGTGACGATATGCCTAATCCGTTGTTTATCTGGAAACTGAAAAATGATTCTTCCCGGAAATGGACGTTATATGACCTTTCGGATGCTTTGCATGCCCAGGGATGGCAGGTACCGGCTTATACCATGCCGAAGAATATGGAAGATGTCGTGATCATGCGTGTCGTTGTACGGCAGGGAACCGGTAAAGACCTGGCCGATCTATTGGTGAAAGATATTAAAACCAATATTGCCCAGTTGAATCAATTGCAGGAACCGACTAATAGCGCTATTTTGTGGAATAAGAGAGAACCACAAAAGCCCAGAGGATTTAATCACTCCAGATAATTTCTTTTAGAGAAAAGAAGGAGCTGGTCCCCAATGGGACCGGTGTTCCTTTCAAGAATGGATAGGCGTAAAAGGAATCGACAAAATTAGAATGATCGGTACGAATGGATCAGAGCCGCAGATTCGCCGGTCAAAATTCTGAAAGAATTCGCTAACCCAATTTGTAAACCGCTAATCTATCTGAAAAACTTTGCAGACAGATTAGCGGTTTTTATTTATTCTGTCACACAAGAAAGATTCAGATATTCAAACCAGTTGATATTGGTTTTACTTAGAAGGTAAATTGGGGATAAGCCTAATAAAAAGTACCATAAAAAGCTCCGTTTGCTTTCCATCTGGATGCGGGAATGAATAAGGATATGATGAAATTCAATTATCAGGCCGAAAGAATTCATATCGATACCGTTTATCCGAAATGCAAGAGTCGGGCTGCTTACCGAGGAAAAGAGGATAAAGATTGGTATTTGTATCCGGCAAAGTTTGCAGGTAATTAATTTGGGGGATTACGACTTTAGATAAATCGATTGTTTGCATCTTTCGTGTAATTCCGGGAAAAACTCCCGGAATATTTTTTGTAATCGTTCTCCGTGCTCCTGCATAAATAGCGGCGTTTGGGCAGGATCGATCTGCAATCCCCGGTAGCGGGTCATGATTTCCAGGGATTGCTGGATTCCCGTTAGGGAGGCATAACGGCACAATCGGTCAGTCAGGATGAAATGCCATATGAACCCCTGAAAACGTTCCGGCAGGTGGCGGTAGTTCCAGGCTAAGGCGGTATAAAACCTCCGGCTGAACCGTTTGAGGGGAAGACCGGCATAGTCCTGAAACCGGCTGGCCAGGAAATAATCGAACAAGATGTCGTTCACTACAGCCGAATAACGCCCGAAAGTTTCCCGGCCTATCCCTACGGCTTCCCGGACCAACGGATGCCGGTCCGAGAAAGCATCGATTTCGCGGTGTAACAAAATTCCTTGCTGGAATTTCCGGGGATATTGTTTATACCCGTCCCCTTTGACCCCATCCCCGATAAAATTACCGATCTGAATACAACGGTCATTACCCGAAAGGAAAATGTGGGCGAGATAGTTCATAATTCGTTCAGCTTATTTGTAAAGGACAAATTTGCACATTATAAACGATACTACCAAAGCCCCTTTGCGGGTTAAAAGCTGAAAAGATCGTTCAAGGCCTCACTCATAGAAGGATGCGTATAGATCTGATCCCGGAGCGACGAATAGTCTAGTCCGGCTTTCATGACCAGGGCCACATTGTTGATCACTTCGCCCGAATCGATACAAAACAGGGTACATCCCAGAATTTTTCCGTTTTTGGCATTTACGACAGATTTCAATACCCCGTTGGTATTACCTGATACCCGCGCTCGGGGGATGGCCTCGACCGGAATGGTTTTGGTCATCACTTCGTATCCTTTGGCGATGGCTTCTTGTTCTGTCAAACCGATGCGGGATAGAGGTGGATCGATAAATACCGTATATACGACAGGTTCCCGGTCGACAATGGTCCGGCTGCCTTTACCGAACAGTTGATCCCGGATAATCCTGTAATCGTCCTGGGAAATATAGGTGAATTGTTTCCCTCCGCTGACATCTCCCAACGCCCAGATATCCGATGCGGTTGTTTGCAGATATTCGTTTACGATGATCGCTCCATGTTCGTTTAAATGTATTCCGGCCACTCCCGGATCGAGGCTTTCGGTGTTGGGCTGACGGCCTGTCGCTACCAGAACAGCGTTGGCAAAGAGGCTGTGTTCGGTTTTATCGGTCGTATCCCGATAGGTCACTACGGTCTCTTCGTCGGTATCCTGGATCGATTGCATTTCTATACTGAAATGAAATTCTATTCCTTGGTTTTCCATTACTTTCCGTACAGCTTCGGCAATGGTTCTGTCTTCGCGGGATAAAAATTCCGTTGTGTTTTCCAATACGATTACCTTACTTCCGAAAGCCGCAAACATAGAAGCGAATTCCAACCCGATGTATCCTCCTCCGATGATGACCAGGGTTTCCGGTAGCAGGTCCAGTTCCAGGAGTGAGGTACTGGTATATACCCGTCGGCTTTCCCGGATACCTGATATCGGCGGGATCACCGGAAGAGCTCCGGTATCGATAAAGATCCGTTTCCCCTCGATCTCCAGACGGTCTGTTTCGGTGGTTACCTCTATTTTACGGGATGAGCGGAATGAGGCGACTCCTGTATATACCGTTATATTCGGATGGTCGTTGAGCCGGTCGAAATTTAATTTTCGTAAAGCGGTGGTAATTTCGTTTTTCTTTATGATAGCTTTCCGATAAGCTGCTGCCTTTTCTTCAAAAGAAGCCAGATTCAGTTCCTTTATCATTTGGGCCTGATGGATCAATGCTTTGGTCGGAATACAGGCGATATTGATGCAGGAGCCTCCGTACATCGCAGCCGAACGTTCGATTATGGCTACTTGCTGTCCCCGGTTAGCTAAATCAGCAGCCAGTAGTTTACCCCCTTTTCCAAATCCGATAATGATTGCGTCAAAATGTTCCATAAAATGGGTGATTGATTAAAATTTACAGAAATCTCCACTACTTACGAAAATCAAAGGTGAATTGTTTGATTACTCCTTAGAACATCCCTTCCGCGATTATCGTATACAGCAGACAAACGATCACATAAAAATGAAAAATATGAAAACCAGATTGATTCTTTTTATTTTGTTATTCATCAGTGGCTTTGCAATAGCCGGTTGTAAACAACAAAACCAGTATCGTCCCGATGCGAAAATCGTTGCGGCATTTAATAACAAGTATCCTCAGTCCGATAAAGTAGAGTGGGAACAAAAGCAGGGGTATTATGTCGCAGAATTCCGGGAAGACGGTATCGAACACGAGGCTTGGTTCGACGGAACCGGTAAATGGGTGATGACGGAAAGTAATCTGAGGTATAGTTCCCTGCCACAGGCCATCCGCGAACAATTCGAGAAAAGTGTTTACAGTACCTGGAAAAAAGACGATATCGACAAGATCGAACGGGCTGGAATGGAAGCAGTGTATATCATCGAACTCGAAAAAGAAGGATTGGATACCGACCTGTATTATGTCGGTAACGGCAATCTGATCAAAACCGTGAATGAAGTGTCTAAAGAGAAACGGAGTTCTTATATGCCTGTCGCTTCGGATATCCAGATTTGGATCAAACAAAAATATCCGGATGCTACCATCATTGAAATGGATAATGAAAAAGGTAAATTGGAAGTGGACATCCTGGATGGAGGAAAAGCTAAAGAATTGATTTTTCAGGGAAACGATTGGTTGTCGACTTCCTGGGAAGTGAGCAAGGCCGAAGTTCCTTCGGTAGTAATGGAAACTTTCCGGCATTCGAATTTTGGAAAATACCGCATCGACGATATTCATTTTTATGAGACGCCGAACAATTCGTATTACTATTTCGATCTGGAACAAGGAAATTCTGAAGTACATCTGTCTATCGATCCTACCGGAAATATCCTACAGTGATCCGATTTATCGGGACGATGAAGGTTAATTTATAAAGTCTGTAAAGTTTATGAAGTCCGAAGAATCCGATGACTATATAAACTTTACAGACTTTATAACTCTGAATTTAATTGGAATAAGGGTCCCGCTTTACGCATGTGTGTGTGTATGTGTGTATGTGTGTATGTATGTAAGAAATGCATAAGTAGAATTTATCGTGTGAAATATCATAAAGAGTGTATGAATCGATTTCACCTGATTAGAAGATAATTCCGCGGGACCCTGTCTTTTTATGCAGCCTGTTTCTCTTATATCTGGTCAATTCCCGGCGACGTCACCGGAAGAATCTTTTACGTCCAAAACATTCAAAGATCTTGAATACTAATGATGTAGAAAAATGGAAAAAGTTACTTTTTGAGGAAATTTATTTATCGAAAAGTCCGTTACCGGCTAATTTAATCGACGTTTATTTTCTTCTCAAAACAAACAAATATTTCCTTTTTTTTAACATTATTAAGTAACTCTTATTCAGTCAATAAAGTATTTTGGTTTTGTGACCTATCCCTTTTTACATCTAACTATTTAAACGTCCATTTTTTATTGCAAGGAACTGTTTGAAACAGTACTTGATAGCGATGACAAAAATAGTTTATTTTTTATTATTCGCCAAATAAATTTGTTGATTTCAATTATTTTCTCTTGAAAGGCTTTTTGAAAGCCGGCCGCTCTATTTTTGTTTCTATTTAATTTATCTGAGTTTGTTAATGATATTTTTTGTATTTATTATTGTCGACAACACTAGGTTGATTGGACGGTTGGGAACAAATTTTCCTGTACCGGTGGAGGTATTTCCTGTTGCTCTGGGTCGAGCAGGAAATAAGAAAATTAGGGGCTACGGAAATTATGCTCCGGCTGGCAAAAGGGAAAGACGGACCGGTGGTGACAGAAAACATAATCTGGTTCTGGATGTTCGTTTCCGGGACATCGGTCCCGCATCGGAAAAAGATCACCGGTGTCGTGGAGAGTGGGGGGATATCGGCCCGAAGTGGTAGTTACTGGGTGAGAGTAGGTGGAAATAAACTTTTCTGGGATGATTACGTACAATAAATTCGATGAGATCGTTCATTTGTAAACTTGTATATTGGATTATGTTGAAGTTGTACGTATTTATTTTATGGGCTTTATTGCCGTTACTGACTATGGGAAAGGGAATTCTGATTCAAAATGTCGTGATTTTCGACGGGAAAAGTGAAAAGACCGTCACGGGAAATGTATGGATCGAGGACAATGCGATCCGGAAAGTATCGGCCGAACCGATTGTTGCCGGAGCAGAAGTAGAAGTGATCGATGGGCGGGGAAAATTTCTGATGCCCGGATTGATCGATGCACATTGGCATGCTTATCTGGCTGCTAATACGATGGTCGATTTGTTGACCGCTCATGCTTCTTATACACAGCTGAGAGCCGGAGAGGAAGCCGGGAAGACTCTTTTGCGGGGTTTTACGACGATCCGGGATGCGGGGGGACCGGTATTCGGACTGAAAAGGGCGATCGATGAGGGAACACTGCCGGGACCGCGTATTTATCCTAGTGGGGCGATTATTTCCGAAACAGGCGGACATGCCGATTTTCGTATGGTATACGATATCCCTGAGCCTTTCGATTGTTGCGGCCTGACTCATACCGAGAAAATCGGGGCTGCTATCATCGCCGACGGGGTGGATGCCGTGATCGTCGCTTCGCGGAATAACCTGCGTCTGGGTGCGAGTCAGATCAAGCTGATGGCAGGCGGAGGGGTCTCTTCGTTGTATGACCAGCTGGAAGATGTGCAGTATTTCGAAGATGAACTGCATGCGGCGGTAATGGCCGCCGAGGATGCGGGTACTTATGTGATGGTGCATGTCTATGTGCCGGAGGCGATCCGCCGGGCTATCCGGGCTGGGGTGAAAAGTATCGAACACGGTCAACTGATCGATGAACCGACGATGAAACTGATTGCAGAGAAAGGCGTGTGGTTGTCGATGCAACCCTTTATCGGAGAAGGAAATAATCATTATACCAATCCTGTACAGCAGGCGAAACACGAACTGGTGGTACAAGGCACCGACCGGGCCTATCAGCTGGCGAAGAAATACGGGGTGAAGCTGGCATGGGGTACCGACTTGCTTTTCAGTCCGGCCAATGCACGGAATCAAAACCTGAATATCGAAAAGATGACCCGCTGGTTTTCCAACTTTGAAATCCTGAAGATGATCACTCACGATAATGCCGAACTGTTGGCTCTGTCCGGCCGCCGTAATCCTTATCCCGGTAAACTGGGGGTGATCGAAGAGGGGGCTCTGGCCGATCTGATTGTGGTGGATGGAAATGCACTCGAAGATATAAAAGTGCTGACCGATCCTGGCAAGAATATGCTGTTGATCATGAAAGACGGCAAAATATATAAAAACGATTTATAATATCCGCTACCCCAGAGCCTTTTAGACCGGGATTTTTCCCCGGTTATCGATTAAACACTGCTTTGTATATTTGGAAAAAACAGAGCAGTGGTTAATCGATAACCGGGAGATTTATGTGTGTAGACGATACAGATAATCGGGGTATCCGGGTAGTTTTGTCTTCTAGATTTCAGGATATGAAGGCAGAAAGAAATTATCTTGTAGAGAAGATATAATTGGGGGGCATAAAATTGGATTTATGTTAGGGGATAACGCAAGAACAGACTGGCAACGGTAAGGGAACCGAAATTTACTTGTACGGGATTGAATATTCCCGCCCTTTGGGGCGAACGGTATGTATTTCCACTCCGGAAAAGAGGGGGCGTGCGATATGTTTTCTATGTGCAGAGTCTGGAAGTATAAGTCTACAACTCTATCATGTTTTGGGGATGATCCTTTGTGGTCTTCAGACATTCAATCTAACCTTGCAGTTAATGAAAAAACGTATGGAGTTATCAGTACCAGATTCTGATTTACGACAGCATGAAGATCGTAGTGAAAGAGTCCGGTATTCCGGTTATACATGTCTGTCACAAATGAGGATTCGAATACATTTTCTGATAATTTTTGTTCGATATAGTTGTTTGTTACTGCAATTATTTATTATATTTAAGGCATAAATATAAATTATTATTATGCGTTTGAAATTGGTACTTAAAATTGTGGAAGGAACCGTTTTACCTTGTAATTATATGTATGAATTGTCAAGTTGTTTGTACAAGGTATTGAATGAAGGTAATCCGGTTTTTACTGCCTGGCTACATGATAAAGGATATTGTAAGGAAAAGAAAGCATTTAAATTATTTACCTTTTCGAATTTCTATTTTCCGTGTTTCAGAATCGAGGGGGATCGGATTTTTGTTTTGGCGGATACGGCCCAGTTGATTGTGTCGTTCTATCCGATAGAAGCAATTGATGCTTTTGTAATGGGTCTGTTTAAGAACAGGCAATTGGAGGTTGGTGACCGGAAATCGAGGGTCCGCTTTGAAGTCTTTAACTTAGAGCGGCAGGCTGAGCCGGAATTCACTTCCCGGATGTTTTTTAAAACTCTATCGCCTATGTTTATTGAAGAGCAATTACCGGAAACCCGGAAAGCGATACATCTTTCACCGGGGAATCCGAAGTTTGCAGAATTGTTGCATTTGAATCTGCTGGATAAATACAGGGTGTTTTATGGACAGGAACCCGATCCGTCCTGGCTTCTGACCCGCTTGCATTTGTTGTCTGAGCCCAAGCCTAAAACAATTGTGCTGAAGGTAGGTACTCCGGAGGAAACCAGAATGAAAGGATATACTTTCCGCTTTGAGCTGGAAGGACAGCCGGAATTATTGCGTCTGGGTTACGAAGGTGGTTTCGGACGATTGAACAGCCAGGGATTCGGTTGTGTGGAAGTGTTGAAACAGTGATAATAAGTTTAGTGTGTGTGGTGTTTGAGTTTTTATTCTGTTGTAAACGGGAAAACAAAACTTTTAACTCCTTGTTTGGGTATCCAGGTTGTTTTGGGTGAATTTGTAATAGTAGTGGGATAGAATTGAAATAACCCGCCGATGTCCATCGGGATACCGTAGGTACTTATTTTAATTGACCTAAGTAGATTTTTACAGAATGAAAATAAAACAATAATATGCTTCAGGAAATTAATAACTTTATGAATAGTTTGCCTGCTGAGTTAAAGCAGGCGGGGCTGAAGCCTAAAGAAGGACTGCATGTTTTGCTGAAAATCCAGGAAAAGGAGGGAACTCATTTTATGGACGAACAGTCTGTCTGCCGGGTTTGTCTGACCCGGAAAGCGACAGAATTCGATTATCCTTTTTTACAGCATTGTGCTGAGCTGGCTCAGGTGGGATGGTGTGTGAATACCAATAAATGTTTCGATCTTCCGGCTAAGGGGCTGCATTCCTGTTCTCCTTATTGCATTGCCTTGAAACGGGAATCTCTGGAAGGAGGAGGAAAATATGCGAAAGATAAGACTAAAATCTACGACCGTATCGATACTTATTTTGCTAATGCTTTATCCTACGTCGAAGAGGATAGCGAGAAAGAAAGAATAAGGGTTTTTCAGCATTTTATCAACTCCAAAGAGAAACTGAATGCTTTATTTGCCTGTTTTCAGTCAGAGGTTGATGAAGTCAAGGATAAGGAGTACATTATTCTTTATTTGGAGGAGGAGATGGAAAAATATCGCCGGGTTCATGAAAAATATTTGTCGGACAAATTATTCAATACCAATGAATACAATATTTCGGTAGAAAATCAACTCTATGGGACCAGCGATTTCCTGAATGGATTTCCAACTAAAAAGCCTTTTTTATCCCATCAGTCGGCTGTTTTCGATATTGCCGGGCGGATTACCGGAGAGATGGCTGGAAATCTCCATGATTTTCAGGAAATCATGCGCCGGAATGTTTTACCCCGTCCTTTGCCGTTGTTTGTTTACCGGGAAGAGTTGCAGACCGAAATGCTTGCGGTTTTCTCCCGGTATTTGGCGGATGGCAAGAGGATCGGTTATCAGGAGATCATACGGGAGCTTTATAAAAATCATCAGGACGATATCGGTGATTATTATTTATTGTATTACTATGGCGATACGGTTTGTGATTTCGATTTTGTTTCCCGTTTCCGCTATCGTTTGCAGAGTGGGGATAAAGAAGGTTGGATGGTAAAAGATCATTTTCAGATCGGTTTTACGGAGAAAATAAGCCATGTATTTGAGTTGGAGGAAAAAGTGTTACGCGAAATATTTAATAACTCGTTGATTACACGAACGAAAGCCGGAGATACACAACGTAAATATTTCGATGAATTAGAACCGAAATACTGTAAATCGGAAAATAACTATTTATTGGTATTGAAGTATCGGCAAGCTTTTTATGATTATATCTATAAATCCAGATTACAGGCTGTTACCCGTCCTATGTTCGATCATATTTTATTGACCGGTATTTTGGAGGATATCCGTTTGGATGAATTAAAAGGAAACCAGCATACCCAACGCTGGGGGATTTTGTCTAAAATGAACATTTGGTTCAGTTTGGCTGAACGTTTTGATTTACAATTTAAAAATACAGATACTATGGCAAGTAAATTGGAAGAACAGAGAGTGTTTATGGTTGCCTTATCGCAAGGTGAGGCTATATTGGAAAACGACGAACAATATGCTTTTGCAGCCGGACAGGTGATTTACTATTTATTACATAAGAGTAAGACGGCAGACAAAAGTTATAAACGGCTGGAGCCTTTTTTGCAGCAGGTGCACGCCTCTGAATTGAATAAAGCGATTGCCCGGCTTTTCGATACCTATAAGCATGAGAATTTTTCAGGCAATTTCCGTCATCCGTTTGCATCGGTTATGGCCTATCAGACCCAAGCGAATATGCGGGACTACCTGCCCATGATGCTGGCCGGGATTTTTTCGGATAATCTGCTTTTTAGCGTTAATAAATCAGAAGAAACAAATGAAGAAAACTAACTTAAAATAAAACATTATGAGTAATACATTTAAAAACAGAGTGTTTGGTTGTGTGGTAATCAAATCTGTCAATTCCAATTATAATGCGGACTTTTCACATCAGCCCCGTACTTTGCCCGATGGGTCGGTATATGCAACAGATAAAGCATTGAAATATACCGTTCGGAATTATATAGATAAAAATTATCCGGAAGACAAGGTATTTTATTTTAAAAGCCTGAATGGAGATATGCAGCCCCGGGATTTAGACCAGAATTATGCCCGTTTCTTCGGCGATTATCCGAAAGCGGATAAGAAAGAGGCGGTCAAGGCGCGTAAAGTGATTCTGGGAAATTTGTTGAGCTGTCTGGATGTACGGTTATTTGGCGGAACTTTTGCCAGTAAAACGGCCAATTTGTCTATTCATGGTGTTGTACAACCGACGCATGGGGTGAACCGATATGTGGAAGGGATTATCTATTCAGAGCAGATTGCTTCGCCTTTCCGGAACTCCAATGATAATAGTACGGATTCGATGCAAACGACTTTAGGAACCCAATTTAAATTACAGGAAGGCCATTACGTACATCATTTTTCAGTCAATCCCGGTAATTTAGACGAACTGACTGAATTTGTCGATAATGGAAGATTAACGGGGGAGGATATTGCCAAATTGAAAGAAGCTTTACGTTGCGGAGTGACATATTATGATTCCTCTTCCAAGGCAGGAACGGAGAATGAGGCCTTGTTGTGGGTGGAATTGAAAGAAGAGTCGAAGCTGGTATTACCCTCTTTCGTGGATTTGATAGAGGTAAATGCAGAACGGGAAATTGATTTTGCGAAAGTGAGTACCTTATTGTCCAAAGAAAAAATCAAAAATGAGATCTCAAAAATTGAATTGTTTTACAATAAGGGAATTACAAAAGTGATTCATCTGCCGGAAGGAACGGTCGAACTTGAATTGAACGGGTTATGAATAATCAACGACTGATTTCATTTGATATACAGGCTGATTTCGGTTTCTTCAAAAAGCCCGATTACAATGATGGGGTGTTGCTGACCTATAATATGTTACATAAGCCCGCCCTGTTAGGCATATTGGGGGCTATTATCGGTTTGCGGGGTTATCGGAAAAAAGGAGAATGGCCGGAATATTACCAGCGGTTGGCTGCCCTCCCGGTGGGAATAGAACCTTTGGAGGGGAGACATGAGAAAGGGAATTTTCAGAAAACGATAGTCAAGTATACGAATACGGTCGGATATGCTAATCAGGATGGTAACCTGCTGGTTGAAGAGAGTATGCTGATTCGTCCGGCCTATCGCTGCTATCTTTTGTTGTCGGAAGAGCATCCGGATCACCGGAAGTTGTACGAGTATATCCGGGAAGGATGGGCCGAGTATATTCCCTATTTGGGTAAAAATGAATATCCGGCCTGGTTCGGAGATTCGTTCCGGGAATATGCTTTTAAAACTTTTGTACCGGAAACTGATTTTCGGGTTTCATCCTTGTTTATCAAAGAAGGAGTATTGAAAGGACAGCAGGTAAAGGCCAGTTTTTCGTTTTCGCTGAAAGGCATAGTGAATCGAGGTAGTTTTGTGTATTTCGAACGTTTGCCTGTTGGTTTTCATCCGGTTCTGATGCAATATGAATTGGCCGACTTCGCTTTTACGGATTGGACCTTACAGGCTGCCACGCAGATGGTAAATTTGTATCAGCTGGAAGAGGAAGGAAAGATTGTTCAATTGTTTTGAATATGAAAGACTGTAAAGAAATAATTCAGGGCCAGATGGAGTCATTGTTCGGCAGGTTGAAAAATGATTCTTATCTGGCACATATTTGTCCCGGAAAATCTGCCGAATCTTTGCAGGAACATACGGCCAAAGTGGTTGAAAGGGCTTGTTGGCTGATCGGCAAGCACGGTTTGGAGAAGGTCGTCGATCGTTTGATTCCGGGGATTGCCGGAAAATACTCGGAGAATGTGCAGGAAGAGTTGAAACGGATGTTTATGGCGGTGTTTGTTTTTCATGATACAGGTAAGGTAAACGATAATTTTCAATATTCCAGGATGTTGAATCGGTTGTTTAAACATCGGAAGACGGAAATATTGGTACCTGCCTATGGACATTCGTTTTTGAGCGCCTGGCTGTTTCTGGCTTTTGAATTGGACCGTGTGTGGCAAGATCCGTGCCTGACGGAGGAAGAAAAAAAGATGCTGTTTGTCTATGCTTTTTTCTTTGCCTATGTTATCCGGCAGCATCATAGCGGCGGTTTGGGATGTGCCGATGAGGAGGAGTTTTTTAATTCATTTGCCGGGGGATATGAAGAATTGCATACTTATCTGACGGTTTGGGGATATGAAGGGGATTTTACTTGTGTCGAAGCTGTATTCGAGCATATTGTTGCTATCCGAAAGGAAACGGATGCGCAACGGGAAGCTTCTTTTGCTTTGTATGCGCTGATTAAATTGAATTCTTCTGTTCTGACGGCTGCCGATTATCTGGCGACTCATGCATATATGACTGGGAGACAGGTGAAAGAGGCCGGAATTTTTGAAGACCGTCACCGGGTAGAGGAAATGATCGGGCATCTGCGAAATTACAAGCATAACCGGGGGATATATGAACAATTGGATAAATTTGTTTTTGAGTATCCGCAGGAAAAATCCGGTGATCACTTGAATCGGCTGCGAACCGGAATGGCTGTGGAAGTCATCCGGACCGTTCGTGAACATTCTGATGATCGTTTGTTTTATATTGAGGCTCCGACGGGAGGGGGAAAGACAAATTTATCCATGCTGGCGGTGACTGAATTAATGGCCGTCCATCCTGAGATTCAGAAAGTATTTTATGTATTTCCCTATACGACTCTGATTACCCAGACAAATCAGACACTGAAAAATGCTTTGGGCTTGACTTCTACGGAACTGGCGGAGTTACATTCCAAAGCCGGATTTAATGAAAAAACGGAGGAAAGAGAGGATGGACTGTATGCGGATAAAAAGCAGGATTATATCGATCGTTTGTTTGCCCTTTTTCCTGTGTGCGTTATGTCGCATGTGAAGTTCTTCGATATGTTGAAAACAAACCGGAAGGAAGCGAATTATTTACTCCACCGCCTGGCGAATGCGGTGGTGGTTATCGATGAATTGCAGACCTATAATCCGCTTTTGTGGGATAAAATGTATTATTTGATTGAACATTATGCCCGCTTTTTTCAGGTTCGTTTTATTCTGATGTCCGCGACTTTACCTAAGATCGGTAAACTGAGAATTCCTTTGAAGGAAAGAACCGGATTTGTGGATTTGTTGCCTCAGGCAAAATCTTATATGCAGAATCCAAATTTTGCCGGGAGAGTGGAGTTCAGGTTTGAGTTGTTCCAGGAAGAGATCGATATGAACGATTTAGCGGATTTTGTTCTTGGGAAATCAGTGGAATATCGGGATAAACCGGGGAAGAACGGGACGGTTCATACCATAATAGAGTTTATCACTAAAAAATCTGCCGCGGAATTTTATGCTTTCATACAAGAAAAGGAGCCCTTTTTTGACGAGGTATTCCTTCTCTCCGGGACAATTCTGGAACCCCGGAGGCGGGAAATTATCAATGAGCTGAAAAATCCGCTCAGCCGGAAGAAAAATATATTGCTAATCACGACACAGGTTGTTGAAGCTGGGGTCGATATCGATATGGATTTAGGATTTAAAAATATATCCTTGATCGACAGTGATGAACAGTTGGCCGGGAGGGTAAACCGGAATGCCTGTAAAGTGGGCTGTGAAGTCTATTTGTTCCGACTGGATAATGCAAGTGTCTTGTATGGAAAAGATAAAAGATATCAGATGGTCCGGGAACAAATTTCTGTCGGTGAATATGAACGTATTCTTCGTGAAAAAGATTTCGGATGTTTGTATGAATTGGTTTTTGAGAAGATAAATTGGATGAACGAACAGACTTATGTGCAGAATTTCCGTTCGGGATTTTTGAGATTTGTCGAAGGGTTGGATTTTCAACAGGTAGATCGTAATTTTCAGGTAATCGAGCAGCAGAATGAAACTGTTTTTGTCCCTATACCGTTGCCGGTAGAAGTGGATTCGATGACAGAAGGTGTTAAAGAGCGTCTGTTTTCTGACCGGGAACTTCAATTTCTGGAAGATTTTGGGGTTGTGCCTTGTGAGGGACTGTTGGATGGAAAGGAAGTGTGGGAGGTGTACGAACGTCTCGTATATCGTGATCATCCTGCAAAATTTGATCTGGAAGAAAAGGTCGGTTTTAAAATCATGCAGCGGATATTGTCGTGTTTTACTTTTTCTTTGGTTGGTTATTCGAAAGAATTGCAGGAGTTGAAAGGGGGGACGGGGGAAGAAAAGTTGGGGTATTTTTATTTATCCCATTGGGAAGATGAGGGGGTGAACGGAAAATTGTACGACTATAAAATGGGATTGAATAACAGAGCATTGAAAGATATAACTTTTATATGATAAATGTGACAGGAACTTTGATTAATCTTTATCAGGTGTGTAAACGGGAAACGTGGTTACATGCCAATGGTATCCGGATGGAACATACCTCGGATGTAGTCACGGAAGGAAAGCTGGTACATGAGACTTCGTATCCGAACCGGGCAGCCAGATATGAAGAAGTGAGAATCGGTGGTTCTGTGATTGATTTTTATGATCCGAAAGAGAAGGTGATTCATGAAATCAAAAAATCTACATCGAAAGAGGAGGCGTATATCTGGCAGGTGAAATATTATTTGCTTTTGTTTGAACGGGAAGGAATAGCCGATGTGGTGGGGATGTTGGAATACCCTTTACTGAGGGAGACGATGCGGGTGGAGTTGGAAGAGGGGGACCGGGAAATATTGCGTCAGATGGAGGTGGAGATCCGACAGCTGATCGGGGAGGAGGCATGTCCGCCTGCTTTATCCAAAGGAAAATGCGGAGCCTGTTCATATTATGAATTTTGTTATTCCGGAGAAGGGGAATGAAACAGGGAATAAATGTTTTTTAATGGACTTAAAATTGTTTTATGAAAAGGACGTACTATTTATTTAATCCCGGGCGGTTGAGCCGGAAGGATAATACGCTGAAATTTACTCCGGTAGACGAAGAGGGACAGGAAGGGCAACCCCGTTACATTCCTATTGAAACCGTAGATAATCTCTTTGTATTCGGTAGTTTGGATACCAATAGTATGATGTACAATTTTCTGGGTAAGCATCAGGTGGCGGTTCATTTTTTCGATTATTATGAACATTATACCGGTTCGTTTATGCCTAAAGATTACCTGTTATCCGGCAAGATGCAGATTGCCCAGATGAAGCACCATATCCGGCAGGAAAAACGGATGGCAATTGCCCGAAGTTTTATCGATGGGGCAGCGTTTAACATGTTGAAGAATCTGAGATATTATACGAATCGGGGAAAAGATACCAGGCAACAGATTGAACGGATAGAAGCCTATATTCCATTGATTGCTACTGCAACCGATATTCCGATGTTGATGGGAATCGAGGGGAATATCCGTCAAACCTATTATGAGGCATTTGATACGATTATCGATGGTTTTTCCATGGGAAACCGGACAAAGATGCCACCTTCCAATGAGGTGAATGCGATGATTTCTTTTGCTAACAGTATGTGTTATTCGTTATGTCTGGATGCCATTTATCATACCCAATTGAATCCGACGATCAGCTTTCTGCATGAGCCGGGGGAAAGGCGTTATTCTCTGGCTCTGGATATGGCAGAAATCTTTAAACCCATATTGGCGGACCGATTGATTTTCTCCATGTTTAACCGTAAACAGTTAAGGGAATCGGATTTCGATCAACACTTAAATCGATGTCTGCTAAAGCAATCTTCTATGAAAAAAGTAGCCCAGGAATGGGAAGAGAGGACGAAAGAGACGATAAAACACCGGAAGTTGGGAAGAAGTGTCAGTTACAGGCATTTGATTAAATTAGAATGTTATAAACTGACCAAGCATTTATTGGGGATGGAAGAATATAAACCTTTGAAAATGTGGTGGTAATGTATGTCATTTTAGTATATGATGTCGATCAGAAGCGGACGGCTAAAATGTTGAAATTGTGCCGGCGTTACCTTTCATGGATACAAAACAGTGTATTTGAAGGGGAGATTTCAGAAGTACAGTTGAAGCAATTAACATCGGAAGCCCGGAATCTTATGGATGAAAAGGATAGTTTGATTTTCTTTAAAAGCCGGGACGAAAAATGGCTGGAAAAAGAGATTATAGGAGATGAAAAAGCCAGCGTTTCTAATTTTTTATAGCGTCGACCTTAAAAAAATGATTGGGGGTTGAGAGAGTAATTACAATAGAAATGGAATAATAGTTCTTTGACATGTTGAAAATGAATAATTTAAAAGTTGTTGTCGAAGGTCAGGGTAAATTTAAGAATTGAAGGTCGACTGCAAATGTTTGTAAAAAATGAGAATAAATGGATGATAAATCATTGATTTTGAAGTATATTTGTTGGCGTTTTTAACGGCTTTTAATTGAACTAAGGTAGAATTGAAACTCACTGACCGCTGCTCCAACATGTAGTCCTCGAATCTTTTAATTGAACTAAGGTAGAATTGAAACTTGCTTTTAGGCGTTCTAACATGCGCTTGCGTTTGCTTTTAATTGAACTAAGGTAGAATTGAAACAATGCAGGGTGGACATAACTAAATTTGTCACGGCCCCTTTTAATTGAACTAAGGTAGAATTGAAACTTTTTATTATCTGAATTAATTACAAATTCTTCCCGCCTTTTAATTGAACTAAGGTAGAATTGAAACTTTTTAGAGAATGCAGGTGATATTAGTGACCACCCCGCTTTTAATTGAACTAAGGTAGAATTGAAACTTTTAACCGGATTTTCTAATTTACGTTGGACTGCCCACTTTTAATTGAACTAAGGTAGAATTGAAACAAAGTTACTTCCGTTCGAGGTAACCAACCATCATCCTTTTAATTGAACTAAGGTAGAATTGAAACTGCTTTTGCTCGGAATAAACATAAAACTGAAACACTACTTTTAATTGAACTAAGGTAGAATTGAAACTAGGAACTAATTTCTCATCCACCAACAGATTCTTACTTTTAATTGAACTAAGGTAGAATTGAAACACAACTACGTGAAACTCTTCCACGAGTCAAAACGTGCTTTTAATTGAACTAAGGTAGAATTGAAACGTAATAGTATAGAATTTACCAAACAATTCCATTATTCTTTTAATTGAACTAAGGTAGAATTGAAACTTTTCTGAGTGTCCTCAACCCAACGTACATAATTCCCTTTTAATTGAACTAAGGTAGAATTGAAACTGAAAAAAATCCGGGAATGAGAATAAAAGTAATCCTCTTTTAATTGAACTAAGGTAGAATTGAAACCCTGTGTTTTTACTGACATAAGCAGAAAAGTAGGGACTTTTAATTGAACTAAGGTAGAATTGAAACTAAAGCTACAGTAGAAGAACTTATAGAACATTTTGGCTTTTAATTGAACTAAGGTAGAATTGAAACGCCTTAGTCCTGTCGGGAGATAGCACGAAAGGCAAACTTTTAATTGAACTAAGGTAGAATTGAAACTATCTTTGTACTAACTCTTAACAGAGCCAGCTATGCCTTTTAATTGAACTAAGGTAGAATTGAAACGAAATTCGACTACGACATCCCTTTTACACTGCCCGTCCTTTTAATTGAACTAAGGTAGAATTGAAACTTTTGTGTATGGGGGCGCGTATGATTGTCTAACAGCTTTTAATTGAACTAAGGTAGAATTGAAACAACAAAATATAGTACATCATGAAAAAGTTCAATATTCCTTTTAATTGAACTAAGGTAGAATTGAAACCATTAGAACTCACTAGGCAGAAATAAACCTGTTTTTACTTTTAATTGAACTAAGGTAGAATTGAAACATGGCTGGATAACTTTTCCCAAACTTCGGCGAAAACTTTTAATTGAACTAAGGTAGAATTGAAACATGTTTTAATCGCATTAACAATCTTTGTTAATAAATCCTTTTAATTGAACTAAGGTAGAATTGAAACTTGGGTAAGCCATATTCAGGAAATTCTGGAATTTGCTTTTAATTGAACTAAGGTAGAATTGAAACTTTGTCATGTTCGGCGCAATAATCAACAATCCTCTCTTTTAATTGAACTAAGGTAGAATTGAAACAATGATGGGCACATTTCGTTTAGTTCAACTTCTAACTTTTAATTGAACTAAGGTAGAATTGAAACGTTTTTGTTGGGTTTTTCAGACCTTTCTTAGAAAGTCTTTTAATTGAACTAAGGTAGAATTGAAACTGCAATAACATCCACAATCCATAAGAGCAGAAACGGCTTTTAATTGAACTAAGGTAGAATTGAAACCCAATTATTCTATTTCTTTAGAGGGATACAGACCTTCTTTTAATTGAACTAAGGTAGAATTGAAACGAAGCTTTCGATGAATTATACAACTTTATTGAGCGACTTTTAATTGAACTAAGGTAGAATTGAAACCTTTAAAGCCCAACTCTTGCAAAACCAAATCTTTTCCTTTTAATTGAACTAAGGTAGAATTGAAACTTAGATGTCTGGGTTCCTCCGGCGGTGTACTTTTCGCTTTTAATTGAACTAAGGTAGAATTGAAACTTTGTTTATCCAACTCAATTATGCTATCCGGTTTGTCTTTTAATTGAACTAAGGTAGAATTGAAACTACTTCACGAATTTTTAAACCATGAATAATCACCCACTTTTAATTGAACTAAGGTAGAATTGAAACTTTTAAAAACGCCCGCAAGCCGGTTTCTGCAAATTGCTTTTAATTGAACTAAGGTAGAATTGAAACATTTGTATTGGATGGTGTTCTTGGTCGAACAAAACACTTTTAATTGAACTAAGGTAGAATTGAAACATTTCCGTCAAGACGCCTCACGAAGAATTTATGTCTCTTTTAATTGAACTAAGGTAGAATTGAAACCAATTTGAAGCAGTAGCTGCCGCAAATGGATATGAACTTTTAATTGAACTAAGGTAGAATTGAAACATTCGTATATTGATTTTGTGAAAGGTATACAAAGCCACTTTTAATTGAACTAAGGTAGAATTGAAACACAGAAGACAGACCTGAGGAGAGATCTCAAACCGTCCTTTTAATTGAACTAAGGTAGAATTGAAACTCAACTCTAACTGAAATATAACTTTCTGATTCCCACTTTTAATTGAACTAAGGTAGAATTGAAACTGTGCATATCCATTACACGGTTTACAGCCTGATCCCCTTTTAATTGAACTAAGGTAGAATTGAAACGATTGGTAATCGGACACTGAATCGTTATACTTTGGCTTTTAATTGAACTAAGGTAGAATTGAAACTGTTAACCTCGGACAGAATTGATTCCCGAAATCCTTCTTTTAATTGAACTAAGGTAGAATTGAAACTGCAACTCTTCCAAATTACTGAATCCACTCCAATCACTTTTAATTGAACTAAGGTAGAATTGAAACATAGTCTTAACTACTAAAGAACCGCCCTTAGAACCGCTTTTAATTGAACTAAGGTAGAATTGAAACAGTGTAGAAGCTATCCTCTGATCAGCGTCAGGTCTTCTTTTAATTGAACTAAGGTAGAATTGAAACGTGTATATCGTAATAGGTACACGATCAATTGAATCCCTTTTAATTGAACTAAGGTAGAATTGAAACATGATCAGAGGCAGATTGCAATAGATGAAGCGGGAACTTTTAATTGAACTAAGGTAGAATTGAAACTTGTTTTCCCACACCCAGGTTCACCTACGAGGAGAACTTTTAATTGAACTAAGGTAGAATTGAAACATTTTTCTGTCCACGCAGTTTTCATGCGGCACCACCCTTTTAATTGAACTAAGGTAGAATTGAAACTTTTTAGTCGGAAAATCTCCTGCAAAAGTTGTCAGCCTTTTAATTGAACTAAGGTAGAATTGAAACCCGAATGTCCTTGATACTTCACTTACCTCGATTAACTTTTAATTGAACTAAGGTAGAATTGAAACTCAGGGAATCGAAATCAGGTATCCCGGCTTTCGGTAGCTTTTAATTGAACTAAGGTAGAATTGAAACAAGTAGACATCGGCCCATTCTTTAAAGTTCGATCCCCTTTTAATTGAACTAAGGTAGAATTGAAACACACTTTCCCCGAAACCACCGAAACCATGCCCGGCGCTTTTAATTGAACTAAGGTAGAATTGAAACTAAACTGTACGATTACGTCCCATTGTTTTCCCTAGCTTTTAATTGAACTAAGGTAGAATTGAAACCGTATATGGCTACGTGGTTGGGTACGGTTTATTCCTACTTTTAATTGAACTAGGGTAGAATTGAAACTGGACTCAACCTGGCATGTTTTTATTAACCGTCCCGGATAAGGGTGAGATTCCGAAATGTCAGTTTGTCGCCGGGGTATTGATCTTCTCGGAACGATGAATATTGGATTGAATATATTGCAGGATATTCAAAGCTCTTTCTTCCGGACATTTATTCATTTGCCGGGGAAGAAACAGGGCGATATTGCGGGCGACAACAATGATGGTGGTATTGATTACCTGGGCGATAATCTTTTTACTGTAGAGATTCCGGTTTACGTACTTCCGGATGATCGTTTCTACCAGCGATTTATCCGTTTTATGGCGTAAAATACAGCCGGGTTGATGATTGGCATGTTATAAAAGTGAAGCACGAAAACAGCAAGTACGGCAATGCTACGATCGGTAATGGTTTGCCGGCGCTCCGGTGTATATTGTCATTTTGTATCGATAAAGTGGTTGGCTGGGTACGGAACCCGGATAAGAAGAACCATGCAGATATCGGTGCGGCGATAGCGGCCGAACATATTTGTTTGGCTGTAGCGGTACAGGGATTAGGGAGTTGATGGGGTTATAATTTCGATCCGGACGGGTGAAATCTCGATTGTAGTTACCGGATGGCAGGAGCCTGTCGTGATCATCTCCCTGGGGTATGTAAACGCTTCCCGGCATGTGTTTCTGTCAGGAAACCGGTGAATGAGATAGTGACTGTACTGTAAACCGGATAGTTTGGCTTATGAAAACAGAACTGGAAAAATGTCTGGCCGGTGAGTGGTATGATTGTCATGTTCCCGTTTTTCCTGAGCTGAAAAGAAAAACACATTGTTTTATTGATGAAGTATAATTTCTTACCTTATGAAAGGAAAGAGGAAAAAAGGTTTTGTTGTGCGGGATGTTCGGAAGTATCGGTACAGGGGGGAGCGGTCGGGCATGCTTTTAGTTGAGGTTATGGTTGTAATATTCATATAGGTGATCGGGTGGTGGTAAACACTGGTTGTACCTTTGTCGGTTTTAACCGGATCGCACTCGGGAAGCGGGGGCTCATCGCTTCCGACGTACGGATTTATACGGCTAGGTATCCTGTCGGCTTGGACGAACGCCTGACTCCTGTCGGGATACCGGAAGGTAGCGAATATATCCGTCATACTTTTGCCTTGCCGGTGACGATAGAGGATGGTGGCTGGATCGGAGGAGGTGCAATTATCCTGCCGGGAGTCACTATCGGTGAAGGTGGTGTTATCGGGGCCGGAAGTGTCGTTGCCGAAAATATTCAGGCCAATAGTCTTGTTCCTGCCGGATGATACGTGAAATCAACAGAGGCAAGATGAGAGGGGATTAAATACTCGGGAAACCGGTTAGGCTGAATCTGAAATTAATCTATATCTTTGTTGGGTTAATCCTGACTATTGAATTTATATGAAAAAACAATCTTCATGTCCGTCAGCCTTGAATAGGGAAGAAACAGGCTATTCTGCACAGATAGGACCGGATTTTTTTATCCGTGAAGCTACTTTGGCCGATGCCGCTATCATCTGGCAGACGATATATGATAATCGGGTATATTTGCGTACGTGGCTTCCTTTTGTCGATGGATTGAAGGAGGTGGCTGACGAAGAAGCGTTTTTAAATGAACAGCTGGCTCTTCCCTATGCTGATCGGAACATCGTCTTTGTTATCGGCCAGGGCCACGAATTGTGCGGACTGGTGGGGTTTGTCATCACCGATAATATTAATCATCGCACCGAGATCGGTTATTGGTTGATCCCCGAATATCAGGGCCGTGGTATAATGACCCGTTGTGTCCGCCATCTCTGTGAATGGGCGGTCAGCGAACGGGGAATGAACAGTATTCGTATCCGTTGTGCAGCCGGAAATGCACCTAGCAATGCCATCCCCCGCCGCCTGGGTTTTACCCTTGAAGGCGTTGAGCGCGAAGGGGAATTGATGGCTGACGGGCAATATGTGGATTTGAACGTTTATAGCATTCTGAAGAGAGAAATAGAAAATTGGTAATCTCGTTTATTTTTGTTATCTTAGTACTTCAAATATAAAGGATTATTGGCTGATTTCATTAAACAAATAGTCTTATAATCAAAATGTAGATTTATCTGGATTAGCGTTATTTCGTTCCTGATCAGTGTCACCTTGCAGATTCCGGATAGGTGAAATCCTTCGGATTTCTGATTGGCGAACCTTTGGTGCTGGAGTGGCATTTTTATCAGGAACGAAGTTCCGCCAAGTAGCATCGGAGATGTGCCGATCAGCGAAGTACTAATCAGAAACCGTAGGTTTCCGGGTACAATGGTATATAAACGCCATGACCTTTTAGAAAAATCTCCGGGTACTACCGATCCATCGGTGATCATAAAAAAACGACTGTGGGGTGTCGACTTAATAAATTTTAGTTTATAAATGGTGATTAAGGAGGGTTATTGGGAGAGAGATTTCAATAAATGTAATTTTTTATAAATTCAAGGGGTTATGAGAATTGCGAAAAATGAACTGTTAGCAGGAATTCCGGTTTTGAAAATCAGGGATTATTTTCGGCTTTTATATTCCGGTTTGATGACAAGGGATGGCTTGGCAGAACGTTTCAATTTGAATGAAAAAGAGACGGAAGGTTTAGTTGGTGAATTGTTGTCTAAGGGATATATCGAACCAGCAGACAACGGCATGTATCGTTTGACATTGAAAGGAAATGCTTTAAGCATAGCCCGTTGTATGGCTCCCATTAACCGTGAAAAAGCAGATCGGATCATGCAAGAATTTCTGAAACGGGTAGAAGAAGTAAACCGGGATGATTTTTATCCATATCGGGTGAGCAAACTGGTATTGTTCGGTAGTTATCTGAATCCGGAACAAATGGATTTGGGGGATATAGATATCGCCTTTGAATTGGAACCGAAGATTAAAGATTACGATGAACTTATGCGTTATAATGATCAATTGGTGGATAAAGCCCGTAAAGAGGGCAAATCTTTCTCTTCTCTGATCGATATCCTCGGCTATTCTGAAAAGCTGGTCATATTGAAGTTACGGAATAAAGAAAAATACATCAGTCTCCACCGAATGACCGACGGGATCTTGCAAATAACGGCATGTCGGCAAATTTTTCCTTAGATGCGGGTAGGATACATCGATCGCTCATATTGAAGCCGTTCTTTTTTCAGGGGAATCGGTTTCATGTTTTTTTCCTTTCAGAATGAGGTTGTGGTTGTTAATGGTTTATAACGGAGAAACAGAAGATGATATGGAGAGATATCGTTAAAATAAAGATGTTTGGAACTGTGGGGCCATTTTTATAAATTGAAGTATGAAAAATTTTATCGGAAAATACCAACAACAAGAACGGGAAAATCAGGTATTTCTAGGGAAAAAATTAGAAATACAGGTTAATTTATTCATACAGGGCTTTAATTGCCAGGAACAAATGACATTTTATTATCTCAATGCTTTAGGCATGTGGGAATATAACGAACGAAATTTTGATAAGGTACTGATGCAGGCTTGTGTAAAGATTTCTTATTTGTTGTACAACGCTCATCAGCTTCTTTTAAGAGGAGAATATGGTGTTGCGAATATTTTGTTGCGTCAGGTCTTTGAATATCTGGTTATCGGTAAATATTTCTATAAGCAACAGAATGAAATATGGGCAGAAAAATGGTTGGAAGACAGGAAATATGAGGTGTATGATAAGATTTTGCGGCTTTTGAAAATACCTGATAAAAAGCATCTGTGCGATTTCTGGAAAGTATTATGTAGTCTGGCTCATGCTACTCCTTCTTCACAGCAGATAAGCTTGGACGGTCAGTTTAATGAAATAGATATTGAATTGAGTTATAATGTAGTGCTTATTTTACTCTGTTGTAAACATGTATTGGTAAATTATTTCTATTCGAATAGGAAATTAATGCGGTTAATAAAATTAAGTCCTGAAGTAGCTAAGGAAATGGTGGATTTGAGACAAAAGTCCGCCGCTTGGATTAAAGAGACGACATCTCTATTTTCAGAAGATGGCATAAAGGTTTTGAAAGATTATAAGAGGTATTGGGTATTTAAAAAATAGGATCGAATTGTGATCCTGGCTTTATAATATTGGCCCTGTTCATAATTTTGTGTAAATGGCGACAGGATTCAGTTGTAAGTTCTTTTATAGCTGTATTCTGTATCGGTTATCATTCCTTTCCGAATCCCTTCGGTTACATCGAAAATGACATAGGATTGATGGACGGCTTTTACGGACCAGAATAATATCGATGAGGATACCCGGATGCAAATTGAATTAGTTGATCAGGCTTTGACGGAATTGCAGGTAAAATATAAGCTGCAGGAAGAAATAAAACGTCCGGGGATTGGCCTTTATTAAGCCGGAAGGTTGAAGTTTAATAATCGAACTGATCTCAATTACTGATGTTGGAATAGAAACTTAAAAAACTCAAACCGGACGAAAGGTCCGTCCCGGAATCCCTTTTTTATTTTACAATCCCGATAAATTCCCCGACGACGATAAATCCTTCTTCATTCCTGATTTCAATAGGCTGATAATCCGGATTCAGAGGGTAAAGGATTATTCTTTCATGCATCCATTCACCGGTTTCCGGATCCTGTTTTTTCTCACTGCTGTATTTTTTGATCGAATAGCTGCCACCATTTTCAAAATCGTAATGTTCCGGATGTTGGACCAGGACAATTTTACCGATCCGGGAACCCACAATATTTGCACGGAATACGCAAAAATCCCCGTCCATGATTCGTGGCTCCATAGAGTAGCCGTTTGCCTGGATGATAAACATGCCTGAAGTCAATTTGCCCATGCCTTCTGTTTTGATCCAGCCTTCTTCTTCTGCCTGCTGCCATTCACCGAATTTACCGCAGGCGGCTTTCAGGGTGTAGAGCGGCAGGTAATCGATGTATTTGACGTCGTCATTGACTTCACGTTCAATGCGGGGGCCCTGGGGTTCCGGCAATGAAACTACCTTCGCTTTTTCTTGAGGAAGTTCAAGTTGTTGCCTGAAGTAATTTTCCAGTGGTTTGTCACAGAAATAGACGTAACAGCCCTTCATTCCCCGGGTAAGTAGGGTTCGGTAGGTATTTTTTATCAATTCTTCTGCAAGCTGTGCGGCTTGTGCCGGGGTACGCCCCACCTTGATCCCTTTCACGGAACTGTCCATCCGGGAGCGTTTCGTTACGTCTGTGACCACTTTACCGTTTTCATAGCGCAGGTCATTGCCGATAATCACGCCGGCATAATCCAGTTCGAGGCCCTGGCAGGTATGTATGCAGCCGATTTCATGAATAGAGTTTTCCCCGATAATCCAGGTACTCCCGTCTTTTTCGAGATTCCATTTCATGGCGAACCCGAAGTCAGGAATGTTCACATCAGTGGCTTCCGGGTTTCTTTTACTTTTCCAGTCCCAGCAATAACCTGCCACCATCCGCGATTTGTTGTTTGTTTTGTTTTTGTCTTCGATGGTTTTTCTCAGTTCATTCGGGTCACTGAATATCCGGAAATCGAAATCATCCTGCGATAAGCGGATGTTGGCCGTATCGTTGATTTGCAGGGTATTGTCCAGCCAGGCAAGATAACCGTCCGAACCGTTGCAACGGAATTGGGAAGATAGTTCGAGTTTCTTTATGGATGCATGGCAGGAGCGTGCTGTTTTTTCAATATAGGCAGAGTCTCCGATGTCCTTGATGTGTACCCTTTGATGGTCATCGACAAAGAAAATAACACATTTGGCTGCCCCGATAATTTCGCGGACCTGGTCTTCTCCCTGATTTTGAAACAATCCGCTCTTTTGGTTGAGGCGGTGGGCTTCGTCGACGATAAGCACGTCGAAAGTGTTGGCTGGCGTGTTGTAGAAAGTGCCGGATCCCCCGAACATATTGTAAATCTGGTTTTTTCGTAACGTTCCGGCCAACTTTGCCGCATACACAGCCCGGGGTGCTGCGTTTTTGGATACGTAGCGGGAGACCAGCCTGTTTCGGGTGGTCTCCACCAGCAGGTTGATTGCCACTACGCTTTTTCCGGTTCCCGGTCCGCCTTTGACAATCAGTACCTGTTTTTTGTCGGCACTTGCTTTCCGGATCATGCTCAGGGCTGTCTCATACACCACTTTCTGGTCATCCAGCATGATAAATTCCTGGTTCCCCTTGAGCATGGAAACCAGGTTGTCTGCAAGTTGCTTGGAAGGACGGAGGCGTCCATTTTCTATTTTGTACAGGATATCCTTTGAGTCACCGTATTTGACGTACTTTTTAATAAATTCCCTTAATTTTCCTGCGTCAGATTGGAAAAAAGGAGGGGCTTCGGTAATATAAGGTTCGTAGCGGGGATTCGTGATGATTTGGTCCTTCGGGTAATTATGGAGATAAGCGCAGGGGGTCAGCGTGATTTGCTCGTCCCGGACGGTCTGGTTATAATCCTTGATCAGCGTGGCATATGACCATGCCTGATAGGAAGGGTGTGCCGTCTCTGAGACACCATGCTGGAAACGGGTTTTTACCAATGCATCTTTATCCGTTAATTCAGCCGATGACCATTGCTTTAGTTCAATGATAACGACTTGTTCCTGTTGTACTTCATTTAGCCCGGTAATGATGAAATCAATCCGTTTGGAAGTCAGGGGAATCTGAAATTCAATGGAAATACCGGCATCTGCTGGGATGTCAGGATCTTCCATGATCCTGTCCATATACGACATCGAGTTTTTCCACGATAAGGTTTCATTGGCAGAAGTACTCCGGCCCAGATGGATTTTATATGCTTCCAGAATTTTTTTATCGATCTCATTGCTGAAAACATCATCCCGGAAACCTTGTTTGGTCGATTGGTATACAATCATAGTTCCGTATATTTTTTAGCTGTCCCTTTTGCTTTTTCTACCGGATATTTCTCCCCGTTCTTCCGGATTTTTTCCAGCACAATGTCGAAGATGTCCAGATGGTGCTTCTCGGCCAGCAGTAATGAATAAGTCAGTACGTCCGCCAATTCCTCTTTCAGCCGTTCCGGGTTTACCTCTTCGGCCTGGCTTTCTTTTTTCCACAAAAACAACTCGTTCAATTCCGATGCCTCCAGCAGTAGCGCCAGTGCCAGATTTTTCGAATCATGAAACTGTGCCCAGTCCCGTTCATCCCTGAACCGGATCAGGGCCTCCACCACTTCCTTGTATTTATCCATATCCCTATTGCCAAATAATTTTAACCAAAAATAAGGAAATGTTTTGAGTTGGGGAAAATTATAAAATGAAATGTTATATTTAAAAGAGAATATTCTGTATTAATCGAAGATTATGGATAGAAATTTTGGTGTTTTTACACCTTGGTAATCAGTTGACGGGATTAGATCGTCGGAAATTTATTGGGATATCCGGGAAACCGGACGAATTATCGATTGTTTTATTCTAATGATCATCCCGGGGAAAATGGACTTTAGAATTCAAAACAGTTATGACATCTTCATCCGGTTTGGTAAATGAAATCACCTCGGTTGTCGGTACCCTGGCGGTTTCGTTTAAAGAGAAAAAAACAGATCGAAGCTGATTTCCCGTTTCGATCGGATTAATAATAAACTTTGAAAATCTAACCGGACAAAAGGTCTGCCCCGGAATTTTTACATCATCCATCATCACAGTCCGGCTAGTTGCCGGGCTTGCTTGGAGGGTTTGGATGAGTTTGTGCAGTTTTTCCATGATGTCAGGGGATTTGGGTCATTTTTTCAAGAATACCTATTCCGGCTTCAATCAAATCTTCTTTCAGGTCGACAGGAATAAAAAATAGTTTCTCTTCCCGGTTTGGTTTCAGGGGATACCCTTTAAATTGTTCCTCCACAAATTCAGTTTTAACTTTATCGGAATATTTGATACACCATCCATGCTGTTCCGCACAATCCAGCGTCAGACCATTCTTTAACTCTAACCATTGATTGAAATCTTTGGTAAGTGGGTAATATTTGTAAACCAGATACCTGAATAGGTTGATGTGATAAGAGCTCATCCGGTCTTTATTGATGACATTAATCCAATAGTTATCCCATCCTGCTTCGAAGAAGATAATGTTATGTCCGTCATGCATGGCTTGCAGGGAATCCGGATATTTTGCGATATAATAGCGGGAATCTTTTTTGCTCAGGTCATAGTTGGTAAGGTAGTTGTCTATGATCTTCCGGAGTTTGTCATATAGGGAGACCGGACTGTCATCTTCGGATAGTTGATCGATTAATCCGGAAACTACAGGGTAGGATTTGGGGGTATTCATGATGTCTTTCCATCTGTCGCTAAATCCGAAGCACCAGTTACGTCCTCCGGTATTTATGGTATAGTCGTTGATGGTAGTTAATGCCCTTGCAATCAGTGAATTGTCGATAATATTCTGCTGTGGAGGGGTGGACAAGGGGATCCGGATATGTTCCGGTTTAAACAATTCCTGGAACAAGCCGAACCGCTTCCTGAATGTATTTTTGTCGGCAGTTGTCCAGGGCTGACGAATGGCGTCGTTGTCTGAGAATTTTTCATACCAGATGCATTTTAACGAACCGTTCGTGACGGGATGTGCCTCTGCCTGCCAGAATAGCTCTTCAAGTTCCGGGTCGCCGGTTTGCCTGTAAATGTTGATCTTATTCAGTTCGTGCTGGTCAAAGACATTTTGTAATTCTTCCGGAGCCTCCTCTTGCTGGGTGTGGATGAAATCGTAGAACGGCAAATTTGAATTTCTGAATTTCCGCAGGAATTTTAGTAAAGGTACATTGTTGACCAGTTTTCTGCGGCAACCGTTTTCAAGGGTTTTGTATATCCGTAGCGGATCGCGTTCATCCCTGTTTTCTTTTACGTATACGGTTAACAGGCCTTTTAGCACGTATAGGTCCCCTTTTTCGAATAGTTGCTTGACTTGTTCCGGGTATTGCCCTTTTATTTTTTCCAGGGCTTGGTAGTAATCTGAAATGGAGGAAAGGGTGAGGGATACTTCAAGGATATCTTCTGCCGGTTTGATTTTGTCGTGCTCTTTGCAGGAGAGGAGCTCTATAACCGTACGCAAAAAATTATTCATCCCGGTATCCACCTGCCTGATATCTTCCCCTTCATTCAGGGAATAGAAAAATTCTTCCCAGGTATCCCATTGTTTGCCATATGCATGATAGGCTGATTTTAAACCCGATTCGCAGAGCTTCTCAAAAAGCAAGGGTTTTATATTTTCGTAGGGTTGTAATATTTCTCCCCGGCTGTTCATGGTGATGTAGAGTTCTTCCCCCTGGGAGGTGTCCTTTACGTTAAAGTACCAGAACCGGACCTTCCCGGCTATCGTATCATATAAAGGCCCGGAATTCTCTCTCAGTTTTTCATCGATGATTTGGAGGGATTTTAGGATGGTTTGGATGGAAGGATCGTTGTCGTAGATGGTGGTATACCATCCTTTGTTTTTTATTTGTTTTTCGATGCCTGTTCCTGTAAACCATGTGTTATCGGAAAACAATTTCCGGAGGAAATTGTCTGTGGTCGACCTGACCCGGTAGGAAAAGCTCATGTGCGTTCCGGAACATTTCAGCAGGCCGTTAAAATCAGCTTGCCTCTTTTCTTTTATAGATAAATAATAGAGGATCAGTACTAAAGTGGTAAACCGTTGCTGTCCATCGATCAGAAAACAGGTGGAATGTGATGCCTGTTCCGGCATATAGGAATACAGGAAACCGACGTTTATATCCGTTCCGGCCGTTGTGATATCCCGGATGAATTGTTCCAGCAATTGTTTGTTGTTACCCCAGACATATTCACGTTGGATTTCGGGGATGACGATGTCTTGTGTGCTTAAAATATCCCTGACACTTAAGGCTTCCATTTTCATGATCTTAATTGTTTTGAGTTAACCATGCATTGAAATTCTTTCCTATTTCTTTGGCGATTTTATCCGTATTCCGTTTAATATCTTCCAGTGTCCACCGGTTTAGCGGGATACCGGTGGCTTCCCTGGCATCGATATCTCCTTTCATAAATACGGCGAGGGTATGGGGACGTACATATTTCTGGTTCATATATTCCTGGAAAATTATAGTCCGTTTGTGGGCATAATCGGCATTCCCGTAGCTCCGGTTGATCCTGAGGTCCAGTAAAACCATATTGCCGATGGAATTCAGGCCGGCAGAATTCAGGAGGTTTTGCAGCTGGGTGAGTTCCTGTTCGGTCAATTCTGCATCGGAATGATTCAGGATTTCCTGCATCTGGGACCGGATATCCTTGAAATCTTCGGACTGGGCAAATCTTTCCCAGTCTGTTTTGATCGTGGCAATTTCCCCGTTGTCCTTGCGTGGGGTTTGGGAAAGGATATGCTCTTTGTCTTCCCCGTCTTTCTGTCCGGATTTGCGGGTAAAATAGTCTGTCGGTAATTTTTTTATGGACTTGGAATCCAGTATCCGGAAAATATCCAGCAGGATCAGGATTTGGTATAATTCCTTGTCATTGTTGTACCAGTTCTCCCTGAAGTCAGAAATTGCTTCTGTCATTGTCTTCAGGCATTTCTGGTAGTCCGGAGCTGCTTTTTCTGTTTCCTCCAGATACCTGTCCAGCATTCTGGTGGCTATTGTATGTTGTATGTTTTTCAGGAATTTATCCCTTGAATTCAATGCTTTCCATTGGGTGTAAATGTCGCGGAATGGAGTCTGTGCTTTGAAATTGAAGAACAGGAAACCCAGGTAATGGTACAGTTCCTTGTCATTATACCAGCGTTGCAGGATGGCATACATTTCCTGTAGTTCGAGGTACATTTCCCAGCGGTCGTCATCCGGGTTGCCGTTCGAGTTTTTGCCATATTCAAAGAAGCTGAAATTCAGCGATTCCTTTGCGTTTTTCCGGTATTCGTAATAGAGCAGGTAGAGCAGGTTTATGGGCAATGTGGTAAAATCAAAGCGGTTGATGCGTGCCATCCCGATGGTTTGGTCTGAGATGAATTGCTTGAAATAATCTGCTGTTTTTCCGAACCAAAGGTTCATCAGGTCGAGTTCCATGCCCATGCGTATGCGGAATTCACGGACTTCGCTGGTGGCGGAGGTGCCGTGGTATTTTTCTTTGGCTGCCCGGGTCATCAGGATTGCCCTTAACAGATCGGCACCGTCCAGGTTAACTTTTCCGCCATTCAGGCTGGAAAATATTTTCTCCTCTTTGTCGTCGACGACATTGACAATTAGTTTGACCCGGGATAGCAGGATTTCCAGAAATTTACCTTTGTCTGTTGCGGTGTTTTCTTTAAACCATGCCTGGATGCTCCGGGCAACTTCCCTGATATAATATTGGTCTTTCCGTTCGGGGACCGTCTCCTTTTCCCAGATGTGGCCAGTGAGAACCTGTTTTGTTATGAATTCGTGTGTCTCCGGCCGGATAGAATATTGTAGCTTATTTTCCAGGAGAAGGGGAGTGCTGTCGGTTTCATGTTGTAGAAAAGAGAGCAGGATCAGTAATGTGGTCAGGCGTTGTTGCCCGTCTACGACATGGAAACAGTTTGCGTTTGTATTTTTTACCAGGGTAATGTTTTGCAGGCAATAAAATGTAGCTTCAGCGTTTCCGGTTTCCTGCCGGAATTTCTCAATATCGTTTAATAAAGCCACTATATTGGCTTCGTTCCATTTATATCCTCTTTGGTATTCCGGGATGTTGTAATATCCGGTCAGTTCTTTACGCAGGAAGTCGGAGAATACTTCCTTTACGCTATAAATTAATTCGTCCATGGATTTGAAAATAAATTAGTTATCGTTTAAACAACTCCGGACTAACCTTTTTGTCAGGTTTTCCGGTAATGATATCACACCAACCCTTTCGCATCATGAAATTGTAACTTTTCCTTTCATCTCCGGAATGGATTGGAATTACCATCATGTTCTAATATTTATTTTAATTTTCTTTGCTAAATAATTTTAACCAAAAATAAGGAAATGTTTTGAGTTGGGGAAGGGATCGTATAGGAAATTGAAACAGGACTTTTGCAAATGTTTATTTGCCAGAGTATAATAGCTTGGTTATGCCGGAATTAATGATCAGGTCGGTTATTCCCTGGCAGTTGTTTTAACGGATCTTTAGTTCGCTGGCGGCAAATTCCGGCATATCTGAATACGTGTTGTCGTGGGGTAGATTTGCAGGTTATATAAAGTAAGATATTGAATAACGATGACATAAAAAGAAACTATAAAAACCTTTTAAGAAAATTTATTATCAAAAACATATTTCAACCTGTATATGAACGTTGGATAAGGCATTAAGCGATAGTAACCAAATTGATTTTACTGATGTGATTCTTCAAGCCACAGAGATATGTCGTACGTATATATTCTCGTTGTTTTTTCCTCTTAGGAATTCGGCCGTGCGCTGCTGTATGCGGGCATCGGCAAGCTGTTTGTCGGACACCGGCCTGTATTCCGGCCGATCGATGAACCGGTAGTTGTTGGGGACAGGCAACTACCGGTTCAAATGTTTTTTCCATACTCATGGAGATTTTATTCAAAGATGGTGAAAAAAACTGGACCTGTAGCGTTGGTTTACAGGCTTTTATGGGTTCGCCATCTGCGAAAAGGCGGCCGGAGACTTTTCTGCCGGAAATATCATTTTACGTTTCTTCGAGTCCATCATAGGAGGTTTATTGTTATATGCGAAAGACCGTTTTGCATGTGTTTCTGAACCGCCACTCGTAGAGAGAAAGCCGGCGATAGAAAATCATTCCGGCACATCATCCAGATGGGCATAATTCAACAGTTTGATCTCTCCTGCGGTATTTTCGAGTGTCCCCGCATACACGACGGTTTTGCCCGCTATCGGTTCCTTGATCCAGTTGTCCATCTGTTTCAGCGCCTTCTCGAAATCTGTGCGGTAGGTCATGGCCGACTTGATCTCGATACCGTACAACCCCGAACTTTTTTCAGCACGAGATCGACCTCGTTTTGGTTCGAGTCCCGGTAGAAATAGAGGTTGCTTTCCTTGCCCATGTTATACCGCTGTTTCAATGCCTCCGTCACGATGAAGTTTTCGAACAGTGCTCCCCGCATCTTGTCCCGTGCGAGCTGCTCCGGCGATTCGATGCCGAGCAGATGGCAGGTAAGCTCCGTATCCATGAAATAGAGCTTGGGCGTTTTGGTCAGCCGCTTGCGTGTATTCTCGAAATACGGGGGCAGCAGGGTTACGGTATAGGGCGCTTGCAGTACGGGCAGCCAGGCCGTTATCGTGTGGGAACTGACACCGATCTCGTTGGCCAGTTCCGAGGCTTTGAATATTCGAGCTG